>Ga0137415_10000247_pt1 | contig 48248 bp, 37 predicted proteins | sample CZODoug3_1_1_16f_FD_183082 | JGI IMG/M metagenome (GOLD analysis project Ga0137415, IMG submission 183082) | Vadose zone soil fungal communities from Angelo Coast Range Reserve, California, USA - CZODoug3_1_1_16fungal (Hybrid Assembly) | ecosystem: Environmental > Terrestrial > Soil > Vadose...
GATATATCTGCCCAACTTGGCGCCAAGCACGTCTATACTGTGATCGCTTTGAGCAGTGCGGGCGTGCCTTCAATGCCGTCTTTGCCAGCAGCCGTCGAATGAAGGAATTATCAGAGCCTCCGACCGAAAGGGATCAAGTCTGCCCTCAGCTTAACCTACAACGAGAGGTCACGGGCTTGCTTCGCCAGCTATTGCGGGCCTTGATCACGCTCGTGTGCGTTTGATTTGGCGCAGTCTGTGAAATGGTTCGATAGCAGGCTCGTAGGCGGAAGTGATTCGAAGTAGCGTGTACATCGCGGGTAGCGTCGAAAGACTTCCGAAGGGGCGAAATGTCAACAGCGCACTCGATGTACCAGGAAAGCATAAAACTCTTCCAGGAACTGGACCACAAGCGTGGAATTGCTCGCCTGCTGGAGTATTTCGCGTGCGCAGCGGCCGCTCAACTCGAAGCGGAGCGTTCGCTGCGGCTAGCAGGCGCCGCGGCTGCGCTGCGCCACAATATCGGCGCCCCGCTCACTCCGGCGGAACAAGCCAAACTGGAAGCAAGTCTTCGCCCGGCGCGGCAGGCACTGACCAGCACGGTGGGCTTAACGGCATGGCTAGAAGGTCGGGCTTTGCCGGTCGAGAAAGCTATTGAAGAAGCGCTGATGCGCGAGGCCCCCTCTTCCTCGCGTTAGCGCCCGGGAGTCCGCACGAGTCGACGCCGATAGCGAAGGCAACCCGGATGTCCCAGAAGCTTCAGCCAGCGCTTACTCCGCGTTTGTCGGATCGATGAGTCGGCGCACGGCGGAGACGCGATTGGCAGGAAGGCCTACGCGTCTGGCGTGTTCGTGAATGGTCGCCTCGTCGGGGGCGAGGTAGATGCAGTACACCTTGTCGCCGGTTACGTAGCTATGGAGCCACTGGATCCCGGGACCCATTTCCCTCAGAACGCTGACCGACTTTTGGGAGATTTCCCGCAATTGGGCGTCGGTTAGATTTCCGGCCCCCGGGACTTCGCGTTCAATGACGAATTTGGGCATGAGCATCCCCCTAATGTGCATCGATGCTAGCATGCGGATGAAGTGGCTTTCAAAGGTGCTTGGCCGCCGCCGACCGCGTCAGCAAAAATGGCCAAGAATGAACGAACGACGTTGCCATGGATATTCGATCGCTTCAAAAGCCGCTCAAAGAACAATGCCGCAATGATCCAAATGCCTCGCAAATCACAATCCAGGCGAAAGGCGGGCAGACGGATGTTCCGGTAGCATGCTCTCTTGATATCGGACACGCCATCTACCAGGCCGAGGCCCAAGGGAGTCGGAGGTGCCGGCGCCTGTTCCGGTGACCTTTTGCTTGGGGCTCTGGCGGCTTGAGCGCAGATCACCTGTCAGATGGTGGCCGCGGCTATGGGCATACCAACCGAACGCGGGGTCACGGTGGAGGGAGAGCTAGATCTCCGAGGCACCCTTGGCATATCAAACAGCGGACGAGCCCCAAGCGTCAAAACACATGGAATGCGTATCGGATGGCAACGCCATTGCACTGACCGATGGTGCTTCATGAGGAAAAGGGACTTTCTTGGATGAGCGGCGCGATGCTTGAGAGTAGACGAGCTATCGCTGGAGTGCGGGCGATGCTTCGAATCCGCCGCTCAAAGACATGTTCCAGTAGTACGACCCAACAAACTGAGCTGTGAGATTTAACCCAGACGAGAAGAGCCCGCTCAGACCGATGTCCATTCCTAGTTCCCGGTGTCTAACTCTCGAATCCAGATGTTTCGGAAGCGAACAGGATGATTGTGGTCCTGTAGTGCAAGCGGCAGTTTCTCTGGATGAGATTCGTAGGGTTCGCCCGTAGCTGTCGGACCCAGAATTTCAACATTGTCCTGGACCAAGACTCCGTTGTGGAAAACAGTCACACGCGCCGAGCGGGCCAGCTTGCCATCCTTTTCGAAGCGCGGACCGTGGAAGACGATATCGTAGCTTTGCCAGTGTCCGGGAGGCCGGGAGGCGTTTACGAGCGGCGGATACTGGCCGTACACCGCTGCGGCTTGGCCGTCCGCGTAGGTTTTGTTCTTGAAAGAATCCAGCACCTGGATCTCATACAGTCCCATCAGGAAAACGCCGCTATTGCCCCGGTCTTGGCCTTCCCCGACCGCTGGCACTGGCTCGGAAAACTCCAGATGCAACTGACAATCACCGAAAGGTTGCCGACTGTAGATGTAGCCAGCCTTCGGCACCGCTTCAAAATAGCCACTACCCACCTTCCATTTCGCCTCACTCCCGTCCTTTTGCGACCACTGGGAAAGATTTCCGCCGAATAGAACGATCGCGTCCTCCGGAGGTCGACCGGGATTGCTCTCTGTGCTCGGCGTTCCAGGGTCCGCGATCGCGGGCGCCGGGCGGCTCATGTCGTGAGGCTTCCATTTGGGTTGTGTTTGCGCACTTCCCAGCGACCAGCCAACCACCGTGATGAAGACACCGATCAAGAGCCTAAGAGTCTTTCTCATCTACCACACCGCTCCCGTCGTCATTTTGAGGGACCTTCGTCTAAACCTAAGCCCATCCCTGCCGGTACTCTCGCTGCAAATAGTGGTCGGCGTGCCGCAGGTTCGTCACCCGCATGTTCGCCCCGTCGTAGTAGATCTTTCTTCCGGCCCGCAGTGCCAAGACGCCGAGGAGCATGACCTCAGTGAGACGCGCCGCGTACTCAAACGGGCAGGAAGATTCGACTTTTCCTTTGGCCGCGCCTACCCAGTTCATCTCATGGTCTTCTTTCTCAATCCGCGGCAGCGTTTGTGGCGGCTTGCCGAAGCAGTCATGGAGCGACTTCGGCAGCAGACGGGGCTTCAGTCCGTAGGTGTCATGAAGGAGTTTCCCTTTGCTACCAATGAGCAATGCGCCGCCTTCCTTATTTAAGTCCTCCTCGCCGAGCTCCTCGGGCTTGCTGGGAAGCAAGCCCCCGTCGTACCACGTCAGCTTCACGGGCGGTAGAGGGCCTCGCGCGGGGAATTCGTAGAATATCTGGGTCGAAAGCGGGTAAGACACTCCGTTGAACCCTGTCGAGATCGTCTCGACACTTGTGGGTAAATCCAGGTTGAGTGCCCACATGGAATGATCGATCAAGTGGGCACCCATGTCCCCGATAGCACCGACGCCCCAATCCACCCAGCCTCGCCAGTTAAACGGGTGATAAATGGGGTGGTATTCGACCGCCGGTGCGACACCGAGGAAAAGATTCCAGGCAAGCGTTTCGGGAATCACGAAGCTACCTGCACGAGGGACGGCGAGTCCGGCACCAGCCCTCCGGCCTTTCCACCGAAGAGCATCGGCTGACCCTTTGAGCGGTTCTGGTCGCGACACACCCTGCGGCCAATAACCTAGCGGCCGGTTCGTCCACACATGTATTTCACGAACCTCGCCGATCGAGCCCGCCTGTATGTACTCGACCATGCTACGGGCGTCGTCGAAGGAATGCCCCTGATTACCCATCTGCGTGGCAACCTTCGTCTCTTTCGCGCGGCGTGCGAGCCGACGAGCTTCTGCGATCGACCAGGTGAGAGGCTTCTGCACGTACACGTGCTTGCCCAAGTCCATCGCTGCTAGGGCGACGGGCGCATGCATGTGATCTGCTGTCGCAATGACTACGCCGTCGATGTCCTTTTGACGATCAAACATCTCGCGATAATCCCGATAGCGTTTCGCTCTGGGCAATTGATCTGTTTGCAGCTTTATCATCCCATCGAGCTGCGCCTGCGCCTTCACGCGATCAAACTTCACGGGCGACTTACCTGCGCTCGGTTCCTGAGTAGGTTCCGCGAGGCGAGTCCTGAGCCTCTGGATGTCGGCATCAAGGCGATCGAGCGCTTTGCCGGCGTATCCCCAATCCACGTCGCAGAGCGCCACGATATTTTGGCTTGCGAGATTGATCAAATTCGTGCGGCCCATTCCACCAACGCCAATTCCGGCAATGTTCAGTGTATCGCTCGGTGGAGTGAATCCCTGTCCGAGCACATTCCTTGACACAATCACAAATCCGGCTCCGCCTGCAACGACATCTCTCAGGAATTTGCGCCGCGATATTCTTTTCCTGTTGCTCATCAGCTTTCTCCCTGCGATACGTGCGTCCTCCGTGCGCCCAGATAGCTTAGAAGTCCGCCTTAGAAACGGCGGGTCTTTCACATTCGCGCATTGGCGTGGCTATTCGACACTGGGAAAGACGCATTAAGCTAACATGAAGACTCAACCGGACCCAAGAAGAATGAAGACGGAACCGCAATGAGTGCGGAGACCCATCCTCGCGCTGCCGATCACAGCATGAGTCCGGGCCCTCGGTGGTAGCGTATAAACGAGGAATAATCGAGGGCCAACGACGATGAAGTGCTCTCCGAAGAAGTCGACGATTCCACCCTGATGCGGTGGCCCGGAACCAGGCAGTACGCGGGAAGGCGCCCAGCAAACCTTGGTCAAACGGTCAGATTGTGAGTTAAGTGGGACCAAGCAAACCATCTATTCATCTTCCAGATGAAAGGATGCCACCGAGGTGGTTTGCCTGGCGGTTAAAAGTTTTGTATGACCGCGGTCCTCGTCATCGCAATTGATGATCGCCGTCCTCTGGGCGGGCAGCGTTGTCATCAAGCGGATCAATAAGCCTTGAGACCTGCGCAATCCGTTTAGTACAATCCCCGCATGTCTAATCTCATGTCGGTACTAAATCAGCTTCAACAGGAACTGGCGGATTGTTTGAATGCTAAGTCAGCAAGGAGCGCGTGGTGTAGAACATGCTGAACTCAACGAACGAGGTACCGGTCGATCAACGTTCCTGCAGTTGCGCAATCGCGGGCAACAACTGGTTGGCCAAACGATCTTTGGCTATGAAAGCATCTACCCACTTGAACGCCTGCTCAGGAACGTCCACCGCTCCGGATAGCCTGATGATCGGCGCTTGCGGCCAAAGCCGTCTCATTTTATATAGCAACTTCTTGCCCGTTCATCTCGGGCATTCAGGATTGTCTGGCGGACTTGATAAACTTCGCGACGGCTCGAGAATTGATGCTTCTGCGTCCTCGACGCGCTGCAGCAACTCGCTTCGGTCAGACTCGAGGACTGCGGCTCGGCAAAACTTTTCCCAATCTTGCTTGATACAAGGCGCAGACCGGGCGTGATCGGAGTGGTGCCGATGAACCGGCACATATTGACCTCTGCGCTGGGACGTATGGTAGTTTGAACTATCCAGAGGTTTCGCTCCCTGTGCTGTTGGCTCTTGGGCGATCGGCGCAAACACGCGATGTAAACTCGTTGTCGCGCTGTAACTCAAAGTTCCGCATCATCTCTTCGAAAGATGTGCCGGTGGGCGCACCAGACTGCTCCCGTGGTTGCTGGCCGGCATCCTTGTTTCAAGCGTTTTTGCCCAGCCGGCTCAGGGCAAAGAAAACCCCGCGGCCCCCGCCCCTACTTCTCCTCCTGCCGTCGCCCATTTGGCGGTGGTTCCATCGATTGCGACATCCGTGACCAGCGGTCGCCAGGCTATGACGTACCGCAAGCTCTGGGGTGTAGAAGACATCCACGTGCGCTCGACTGCCTCCGGATCACTGGTTCGGTTTAGCTACCGCGTCATAGATGCGGACAAGGCCAAGCCCCTTAATGATAAGAAAGCTATCCCATACCTTATTGACGAGAAGGCCCGTCTCGCGCTCCAAGTGCCAGTCACCGAAAAGGTGGGCCAGTTACGCCAAGTGGCCGCGCCACAGAATGGCCGTGAATACTGGATGGTGTTCTCCAACAAAGGTCGCTATGTGAAGCCTGGCAACCACGTGGACGTGGTCATCGGCAGGTTTCGCGTGGAGGGACTGGTGGTCGAGGGCGTCGGTTCTTCAGTGCCAGCGCCTTGATCTGGCTGCAAGGAGTCGTTTGGGAGGCAGGACGCGTACCTGTATTAGCGAGATCTCGGGAAGTCATTACCAGCATTAAGGTAACTTTGCTGGGTGGACTTTCTCGCGCCTGCCGCGCCTGCCTCGGCTACAAGCACCGGCGGTATAGAGAGTGGGAGACGCGCCCGACAGAGACGGTAAGCAATTCATCTGGCATTGGGTAGCAGGCCCTTTTCGACGAGCACAGGCGGCCTGCGGTGCCGGGTGGCCTGCTCATACGCATACGCCCAACTAAGTAAGTCGCCGTCTTTCCACCGACGAGCTGACAGCTCTAAGCCGAACGGGAGACCATCGGGATAGAACCCGCCTGGAACGACAACCGCGGGAACACCGATCATGTTGACCCATCCGGTGTCGCTGTGTGGACCTTCACTTATGTTCCCGTCCTGTGGCATGGTCTCATCGGGCGGAGGCATCTGTGTCGCCGGGTAGACGAGCCCATCGAGGTGCAGCCGATCCAGTACCTCGTTGTAGGCGGCGAGTGCTTTTCGCCGGGGGGCAAGGACGTTAGCTTCGGCTTGCGGATCGGCCTCGAATACTGCTTGGATCAATGGCGACCGATCCTTTCGGGCGCTCTCATCCGTGCCTCCGATGATCGTGGCCGGCAAAGGAGACCCAACAGCCCTCCGGTACTCGTCGGCCGAGTGGTATTGCGTCGGACCATACTCGGCCAAGAACTTTTCTGTTCCTTCGCGGACGTAAGGAAATGTGGCGATCCTAGCTACGGTCACCGCAAAGCTGTCGGGGAGGACTGAATCGTCGAAGATGACGGTTGCACCAGCGGCGCGCAGTCCTTCCAGTGCCTTCATAAAGGCCTCACGCGTCTCCCGCCGTAGCGGGAGGCGAGCGGCGGCCGTGTCTGCTGTGACCTCAGTCGCCGACTCGGAGGCGGGAATGCCGTGAAATGGAATGCCTGCTCCATCAAGAATGAAGGCAGGAACGCCGAAGCGTTTTCCCTTGAGCGCGTCCGCTTTCAGGTACTGCGTATAGGGTCCGGACTGAGCCTTTGCGGCGGAACCGATCGTGCGGGGATCCAAGAGATCTTCTCCGGCCATGACGTCAAGCGCAATGGCGGCATCCGTTACGTCACGGGCGATTGGCCCTGTGTTGTCGAGCAGCCAGTCGAGCGGCGCGATGCCAGCGATACTCACCAGGCCGCGCGTTGGGAAGACACCGACGACGGAGCTGGTGGCAGCCGGCATCCGGATCGAGTTGCCCGTGTCGGTTCCATTGCCGAGCAGTGCAAAGTTCGAGGTGATGGCTGTGACGGTGCCTCCAGACGAACCACCGGGGCTGAAGCGCACATCATAGGCATTTCCGGTGCGCCCGTAGGCAGTGCTGCGATTGGTGTCGCTCGCTGCAAAATCCGGCATGTTCGTCTGCCCGAGGATGACGACTCCTGCCGCACGCAGCTTTGCGATGATCGTTGCATCCTTTGGTGCGACCAGCTCATGGCCAGGGATCATGTAGCCTTTCCATCCATCCGTAGTGATCAGGCCCGCGATGCTGGTGTTTGCCTTCGCAACAATCGGAACGCCCCACATGGGACCGCGCACAAAACTGTCGCCACCCGCTTTGGCTTCTGCGTCCTCGCGAGCAGCGGTGGCGAGAGCTCCGAGCACATCCAGGGTCTGCACTGCCCGATAGATCCCGTTGTAGTTCTCAATGCGCGCCATGTACCAGCGCACGACTTCTGTAACGGTGTATTTATGGCTGCGGTACAGCTGTTCCAATTGGGGGATGTTGACCTCAAGCAGGTCGCGATCCATCGCCTCTTGTGCAGCTTTTTTCCTGTTTGAGGGAGCTCTTGTCTGCCCATATAAGCAGCCGGTCTCGAGGACGGCAAGCACGACGAGGAGAAGGCAATAGCTGGCTCGCATCTTCATGAGATCCTCTGAACGAGATGATACCTTCTATAAGAGCATATGGCCGCTCACCGGTGTACGTCGTCCCCGATTCCGGACGGGTCGTCGCCCAACCGAAAATTGGAATCTTTAGCCGATTACTTCAGGATTGCCCGTTAGCGTTATCCGATCGCAACCCCGGATTGGACTCGAATCTCCGGCAAGCAACAACCTGACGAATTAGGAGTGAAATGACCACACTGCTTCGCCCCTCATCGGCTGGAGGCGGGGTCAGATCTGCGCACCATTCAGGTGCTGTTAGGCCACCGTGATTTGGAAGAGACGACCCTCTATCTCCATCTCTCGCAACCCCACCTGAACGCCAGCGCGAGTCCTCTGGACTCGCCCCAACTAAAACACAAGTCACCGCAGAATGAGTAGATGAACCGGCCGCCACTCGAGATGGCCGATCTGGTTCGCGCCGCAGGGCGCGCATTTCTCGAACGAAGCCGGAGGTTGATCACCAGGCAACACATCAAAGGGCTGCGGGCCATCGCGCCCTGTCGCACCGCAGCCCAGGCCTCTCGATGAGTGCCGAAGTGTCAAGCCAACGCCGCGACCGTTGGCTGCGAGCAGGTCGCCAGCAACTTCTGCCGACGCGCTACGCCCATGTTGTCTTTACCCTACCCCGGGAGTTGGCGTCCCTGCCCTGCAGAACAAAAAGATCCTTTGCCATCTCTGGCTGCAGACCAGTGCGGAAGTCCTCCTCCAAGGTCGCTCGCGATCCCAAACATCTTCGGATCCTCGGCATTTGTGAGATAGCTTGTAGGCAAACCGGGCGTAGAATCTTTGCGGTCTTTGAAGTCAAAAGGGAAATTTCAATCTCAACTGTTCGGAGTGAAAGTCCGGCAAGGAGCGCCTCTCATGCTCGTCCTCCAGGCGGTCTCTAAAAAGCTATCTCGATCCATTTGCAGCAGTATCTTCCTGGTCCTGGCCTCCGTTTCTGGCCTGACTCAGCAAACCCCCGGTAAGCCAGCGCCGAAGCCGGCGCCACAAAGCACGATTCCGCAGAAGGCCAATCCCACGACTGGAGTCGGCAAAGCACCGGTTCCGCGTCCCTCGGAAGCCCCACCGATTCTGCAGCAACTCAATTCAGCGCTGGAAAGCTTGGTAGCCAAAGTTTCCCCAGCAGTAGTTCAAATTCAGGTCACGGGTTATGGCCCTTTGGAAGAGGGCGGCCATGGCGAGACCGCGCTGATCGCGCGCCAGCATGCCACTGGCTCAGGAGTCATTGTGGATGCGAGCGGCTACATCGTGACCAACGCCCACGTGGTGGAAGGAGCGCATCACATTCGCGTGGTGCTGCCAATGCCTTCCGTAGATTTTCCCCAAGCTATGCCGGTGGGGAAGAAGCATGTGGTGGACGCAAAGCTCATCGGCATGCACAAGGAAACGGACCTCGCTGTGATCAAAATCGAGGAGACGGGCTTGCCCACCCTTTCGTTCAGCAGCGCGCGGCGAGTGCAGCAGGGACAGCTAGTTGTTGCTATAGGCAGCCCGCGAGGGCTGGATAATACCGTCACCATGGGCATTGTGAGTTCGCCCGCCAGGCAGCCCGATCCCGATAGCCCGCTGGTTTACATTCAGACAGACGCTCCCATCAATCCGGGCAACAGCGGCGGCCCGTTGATTGACATCGACGGTTATGTGGTCGGGATTAGCACTATGATCCTGTCGCAAAGCGGCGGCAGTGAGGGTTTGGGCTTCGCGATCCCTGCCCGGGTTGTGCGGTTGGTTTATCAGAGCTTGCGGAAGTACGGCCACGTGCACCGGGCGGAGATTCAAGTCGCTTTGCAAAGCATTACACCCGCTCTTGCCGAGGGTCTGGGCCTTGCGCAGGGTTATGGTGTGATCGTTTCGGACGTCATACCCGGAGGCCCCGCCGAGGCCGCTGGCCTGAAGATTGGAGACATTCTGGTCAGTGCAGACGACCGTCCCACCGATACACTTCCGGCGCTTTACGCTGCGATGTATCTACATCCCATCGATGAAGTGCTCAAAATAGCGGTGAAGCGGGGAAGCGAACAGAAAACTCTATACATCCCAGTGCTCGAACATAGAGACCAGATGGACAAGCTGATGGATGCAGTCGATCCCGAAAAAAGCTTGGTCCCGCGCTTGGGGATTCTGGCAATTGATCTGAACGAGCAGTTTCGGGCCTTGGTCGAAGATCTGCGAATTCCCAATGGAGTGGTCGTCGTCGCCCGTGCCGCAGAACTCCTCGTCCCCGACACCGGCCTCAGAGCCGGTGATGTAATTCATACCTTAAACACCACGCCCATCGATTCCGTCGACTCACTGCGTGCCATTATGGGAGACCTGAAGCCAAACTCGCGGGTCGTGCTCCAGGTGGAGCGAGATGGCAAGCTGCAATGGCTGACGTTCGAGATGGAGTGAGAGCCACGATCAGCTTGCAGCCCTCAGCCGTTCTGTCGGGGTTCGGTCCGCGGGTGCCTGTATCGAAAGCCGACGCACGCCTTCTTCAGCAATTCGCGGTCGCGCTGACGGGCGCATCGTGACCTTTAATGGCCTGTTCAAGCTCGCTACTGTTCAGCAGGTTTCCTTGAGTGACGGTGATGCGGTCACGAAACGGCTTGAGTCGATCCGGTGAGCGAACCAAAGCCGTCACGGAATGACCGCGTTCAATCGCCTGCCGAACGATCTCAATTCCCGTGCCCCCTGTGGCACCCAGTACAATCAGCTTCATGCTGTCCCGAGTTCCAGAAGGGCCAGCCTTTCCGGGCTCGGTGCTGGCGTAGTGTCTCATATTGGCTATAGATTACTATACTTACTAAAGGATGCTATAATTTCAACGTTTGGCGAAAACAAAAAAGCGTCACTACAAATCACTGGTTCGTCAGCGCCAAGCGGGCGACACCCGGCGCCGCATCATCGAGGCCGCCCGGGGCCTTTTGCAGAGCGAGGGGTATGCGGGGATGACCATTGAAGCTATCGCGCAGCGGGCCGAGGTATCTGCCCAAAGTGTGTATGCCATCTTCAAGTCGAAGACAGGAATTCTCACCGAACTTCTCGATCAGGCCACCTTCGGGGCTGATTACGAGGACGCGGTACGGCAGGCACTGAGCGCGAGCGACCCCGAAACTCGTTTACGGCTCGCAGCCCCTATCGCCAGGCAGATCCACGACGCCCAAAGTGCAACCTTCGATCTGCTGCGAGGTGCGGGTGTGGTTGCACCCGAGCTGGCAAAATTGGAACAGCAGCGAGAGTGCCTGCGGTATGAGAGGCAGGAAAAGATGATCATTTCCCTGCGCGACGCGGGGAGGCTTCGACCTGGGCTTAATCACGGGACCGCCCGGGATATCTTCTGGATGCTTACCGGGAGGGACGCGTACCGGATGCTGGTGCGCGAGCGTGGGTGGTCTTCTCAGAAATATCAGGACTGGCTGGCCGAGACCCTCGTGCATTCCCTGCTGACTCCGGGAAGAGCGAGTCCGGTTCGAAGTCGAGCAGTGAAACGTGATTCAACTCTTGGCAATGTTTGAAGAGGAGCCGAGAAATGGAGCACTCCGCATTGTGACTCTCAACTCAACCCGATAACTGCTTACAGGCAAACAAGAAGTAATCCGTTTCCTTCCTGTTTGCTCGTGAGAACGAAGCCGCTCTGCGGCGGACGCGACCGCGTGGGTGATGTCGGCAGTGATGGTCCCCACGATCAGATAAATTGTGGGTCACAAGGAGGTCCCTGTGACCCATCTACGCAAAATGATGCTGGAGGAACGCCAACGTCGCAACTACTTCGAGGCTACGGGAGTAGTTCAGCGATCTGATCCCGTGTACGCTCTTGGAACTCGCTCTCCGGCTTGGCCTTGCAACGTTTGCACACATGGATTTTGAGGCCTTTACCGGAAAACTGCTGGTTCGGACGTTCGTGACCGCAAATCCTGCAGTATGAAGTACACCCTCACGGTTCACTATAATGCCGTTGCGCCAACCCGGGTCGGGAGCGCTACCTTTCACCCGAGGTCGACGCTTTGGTCCTGGTCCTTCAAGCACTTGTCCGTAATCACGACGAAGTCGGCATCCTCCGTAAACAATGCGGCGAAGGCCTTGGCGTCGTCCCGATTGATTGCCTCCGCGACGTCTGCACGATTCTTCGAACGGCCTGTTCGGGTTTTTCTTGGGCATTCATAACGGAGCCAATCGGCCGGGAAGCGTAGATTGGACGCAAAAATGGATGTTACGCCTTTGCAAGAGTCAGTATAATTGTCATCTCCCCTGGGTTTACCCGGTTCTCCAGATAAGCCCAATCTCCCTGCCACGTGGATACCGTCATGCCGGCCATGCCGCAAAAGATCCGTACGGGTCTAGTAGAGTTACGTACAAATGTCGGTTCACTATACGTCAGTCCATCCTTTTGGGAACGCATCTACTTGCTCTGGACGTTCCGCAATTTTCACAGCTTGCCAAAGCAGGTGCTGAATCGCCACCAGCAGCGACTGATCGATAAATTGTGTCGGACTGAGATCGTCAGTCGTATTGGGCCAATTGCCAGGACCTCCATCATCGGGGCCGTCGAAAACGTGTACCTGAAGCGAGATTGCGAATCGGAAAAGGCAGCGACCACAGGCGTGCTGATCGAGATGAGCGCAGCCAGCGCGGACGCCGCTGCGTCTCGCGCCGTCGGTTCCGAAGGGATTTCGGTCCGATCGAGTCGTGCAGCATATAACCGACCTGGCTTCGGGGGTCTCCGCAGGCAGAGTGGCAACATTCACAACATTTCAGCACCCAACCAAGATTCTTTAGAGCAAAGCGAGGCCAAAGAAGCGAGCCCGGCACCAGCCCTTACGGATGCAGGTAGAACGTGGAGTCGAAAACGGGTGGGATGGGCGCTTGTGGCCGCGTGTGGTGCTGCCCTGCTGGGAATTTTGTTTTATTTTCGAGAAGCTCGGCGGGCGCCGTCCATCAACGTTTCGCAGGTTGCGATCGAGGCTCACAAACCTGCTTCCGGCGTTCTCTCAGTCGCGGCGCAGTCCGAGAACGGTCAGCGGTCCATGCCCGCGGAGCGCAGACCGCCTGCCACGATCATCGCCTTCCAACCACCGTCCCCGACAGTTTCCTCCAGGCAACGTAAGAGCAGCCAGCGCAAGACGGTGATCCTCTCCCACCTACCAGTTGCGACCATGCAGTCAACTCCGGCGGAACGCCTGCAAGTTGCAGAATCGCCCCAAAACGGCTTTAGTTACCCGGTAGCACCGAGTCCAACCCTGACCGGGAAAGTCAGCCTGAAAGCGGTGATTGGCATCGACGGAGCCGTAAGCGAGGTCGATGTTCTAAGCGGTAACCGCGCGCTCGCGGCTGCCGCCGCGCGAGCCGTGCGGCATTGGCGTTATCGTCCCCACGAGCTAAGGGGCCACGCCGTCGAGGCGGAGACAAATATCACGATCAGCTTCGTGGGTGACGAGGCGGTCTCTATTAGTTTCGCGGCAGTGCATTAGGCCTTACTGTCGGGCTTCATCTTGATCTCCTGGGTCACCATCGTCCTTCTGGTTTTTGCCTTCTACTTTTCCGTCCTGCTCCTGCGCTCGCTGTTGGAGCACTAAGATCGGCCCCATGAAAAGCCAACTCCTTATTTCCTAACAGGCGCCACAGGCAGTTTCGCCTTCTTTCTGCAGGCCTCAGCTGCCGCTGTGGATGCCTTGAGTGCATGCACTCTGCCGCTGTTCCTCTTTGCTTACCAGTTGATGAGCTGTTCTGAGCGCTAACGGCTCTTTACACCACAGGCCCTCGACTTGGACAGGACTACGCTTGGGGGCGGAACTGCAAGTTGCAGAATGCGCCGTACAGCACTAGAATTCGCCGCATCGAGTCGATAACGTTTCTCAATCAGGAGGGGAACATGAATGCAAGAGCGATCGTACTGACTTTGGCTCTCGGCTTTGTCGGGGTGGCAGTGTGCTTCGCCGCCGACGCCAATATGGGCACCTGGAAGCTCAACGAGGCCAAGTCGAAGCTCGCCCCTGGAGCGCCGAAGAACAGCACAGTTGTCTACGAGGCTGCGGGTGACAACGTGAAAGTCACGATCGATGGGACCGACAAGGACGGCAAGCCGACGCATAACGAGTGGACGGGCAAGTTCGACGGGAAAGACTATCCCGTCACCGGCGATCCGAATTCAGACGTGCGGTCGATCACGAAGATCGACGACCGTACGTTGGGGTTCAACGTTAAGAAAGGCGGTAAGGTCACCATCAGTGGTCGCATCGTCGTATCTGCCGACGGCAAGAGCCGCACGGTCACCACGAGCGGAACCGATTCGAATGGCAAGAAGATCAAGAGCACCGCGGTGTACGACAAGCAGTAGCGGGATCTCCACTGAGGGCTGACGATCACGGTTGCTGCGAATGTGAGCGCAAGCTCAAGCTGCTTGCGCTTTCAGTTGTTCTGCCTCGAAACGTTCTCCTCTCTTCCAAAGTGTCAAAGTAGTGGCCGCGATCTTGCGCGCCAGCGTCAGACGAGCCATCTCCGGCTTCATGCCCTTGGCCAGCAAGGCCGCGTAGAAATCGTGGAACGGTCCCGTGCCACAGCTTGGGCCCGGTGGCCGCACTCTTGAAGGTCTCCTTCATCTCAGGGTTGTGGTGCGGATTGAGACCACGGAGCTGCTGGGGTTTCTTGGAACGTTGCAGTTGTCCGTCGATATAGCGGCATTGCGCACTGTCGTGCGTCTCAATCTCCAGGCACAATTGACCACAAAGAACACAAAGGGACGCGCGAAGACGGCGAGAGTCACCCACCGGCGCGGGAATCGCCGGAGCGCTTCCGACGGACTGCGCGAAATGTCATCTCGGTTGCCGAACTACGCCTCCGACGCTTCCAAGCGAAGAACAGACCTGCGTAAGTGTCAGTAAGGTAATGCTCTGGGAGAATACCCAGAACTTTTGCCGTTCTATCGATCCACCGTGACGAACCTTCGATCTCTCCAAAGTTTCCGATCGGCGTCTCATCCACCACCACATGGCCCAGTTTGTCGCTCCACTCCGCCCGGAATTTCTCGTAACGAAACGTGCGCTGGAGCCCGAGCGCATGCAGGATGGCGTCCATCTTCTCGCCATCCGCGACTTTGGTTTCCGTTTCGACCCGTGTCTTGTGCCGTCCCGTCGTGCCCTTGGCCTTGTGGGTGAGCAGCCAATCTTGCCCATACTTTCGCAGCCGAAGAAGTTCTCCGCGCTTCCGAAGAGGTTGCCCCCGCAGATCGTAAAGCGTGTTCATTTCATGAGTACGCCGCGTGACCAGTCGAAACTTCGCCGCACGCAGCCGGCGCGTGAAGGCGCGGATGTCCGCAATATGAAACTTGATCTCGATTTCCAGATGGGAAGCCATGCCAGAAAGTATAAGACGAGCAGCCAAGACCGACGACCAGCCTAACCAAACGTTGGCAGCTTCACCAAATCCTCGCGCGGCACCGACTCCAGTGGCTGTCCCGCCTTGCGCCAGGCCGCCAGTCCGCCGACGATGATGAATGCGTTGAATCCTTTCTCCCGCAGCATGTGCGCCACCCGGGCGCTTGTGCCTTCGCGTGCTCAAGTACAATAGAGATAGATGTCCCGATCCTTGGGCAGCTTCTTGAGTTCTTCCTCGAGGTTGTTGGGCTCGATGCGGACGGAGCCTTTAATCCGGGCCGCATCGGCGTCGTAGTATCCGTGGCTGCGTACGTCCACCACGAGCACCTGGCCCGCCTCCTCCGACGCTAGCTTCTCGATCAATTCCTGCACCTGCACCCGAGGCACCACTCGGTACACATGGTTCTTCCGGAGCAACCATACGCGGTAGATCACGTAGACGACGGCACCCGCCACAAGAATCTCTTCGATCGCATGGCCCGCAGTCTGAAAACCGCTGCCGATGGCCTTCAGAAAATCGCGTCCCAGGAAGCCCAGCGTGAGGTAAGCCAAAATGTACAGCGCCGCACCCATGAGATCAAAGCGCAGGAACTGGCTGAAGGGCATCTTCATGCTCCCCGCCAGTGGAGGACCCATGGTGTTCACACCGGGAATAAACTTGGCGATCACGAGCGTGGTCCTGCCGCGCTTGTAGAACGATTCCGCCGAGCGCAGGATGCAGGTCTCGGGATTCGCCGATACCTTGCACAAAAATCCGAGCAGAGCCCATCCCGAGTAGCGGCCTGCCAAAAACAGCAGGGTGTCGCCCAGAACCATCGCAGCCAGCGTAAGCGGCAGCAGAATCGGAGCGCGCAAGACGTGTCCCGCTACCGCCGCGCCCGCGGCGACCAGCGCAAGCGCCGCCGGAACGGGTAGTCCGATCGCTTCGGCGAACACGATCGCCACCACAATGCTGTACCCATGGCGCGAGATGAGTGAAATCAGATCCGTCATGCGCTCGAAAATTAGACTAACGGGGATTGGGGTCCGCGTCCAGCCACCGGCGGTGCGTAAAATCCAGAATCTGCGGACAAGGATCGACCATCAAACGAACACTCCAGAATCTGCCGAGGTGCCTGTCCACTTGGAAGCGTCCGCCAATCGCCGCCATATCAATCTTCCCACCCGCACGTCTCCCCTGCCATTCAGTGACGCCGTGCTGGTAGGAGATACGCTCTATCTCGCGGGACGGATTGGAATCGATCCCGTCACCGGACAGGCGCCTGTCGATGTTGATGCGGAAATCAAGCTGCTTCTGGACGGTGTGACAGCCGTCCTCGCGGAAGCCAGCATGACGATGGACGATCTGGTCTCGGTGCAGATCTTCTCGCCCGATCTGTCCTTATGGGATCGTTTCAACGCAGCCTACGTGAAGCGCTTCTCGCGAGGGCTGCCCGCGAGAGCTTTCATCGGCTCGGGACCTCTGTTGCGCGGTGGACGGTTTGAGATGGTTGGGATTGCGGTTCGAAAATCCTAAACCGTAGAGGTCGGGAGAGCCGCCAATAGGGGATGCTGTCACTTCTCCCTCGCCACCACGAACTCCGGAGCCCACAACAAAGCCCGTTTGATCTCGTTATCCGGGAACGTGCAGACCGCCTTGCGCGCGGCCTCCGCATATTGGGCAGCACGTGCAGTCGCGGCTTCGAGTGATTCGTACCGGTTTAGGATGGCGAGGATATCCGTGTGCGTGACTCCATTGAACGCACGCTCGCGCAGCACGGCGGCAATCCTTTCGCGTTCTTCGGGGGTACAGCGTTCGAGCGCGTGAATCACCGCCATCGTGACCTTGCCCTCGCGCAGGTCGCTGGCCACCGGTTTGCCCAGCACGTTCTCGGATGCGGTGAGATCGAGCACGTCATCCACGATCTGGAAGGCCATCCCGAGGTTGCGCCCGTACGAACCCGCGGCGTCTTCCTGCTCTGCCGTCGCGCCTCCAAGAATAGCGCCCAGCCGCATGGAAACCGAAAACAGGCAGGCGGTCTTCCGGAAAATCAGGTCGAAGTGCTCGTCGAGCGAAATCAGCTTCCCGAGCTTTTCCATCTGCAGGAGTTCGCCCTCCACCATCTGCTGGGTGAGTTCGATCAGCGTGTCGAGCACGCGGAAGTTGCGTTCCTGCACCGCGATCTTGAACGACTGCATGTAGAGCCAGTCGCCCGCCAGTACGCACTTGGAGTTCCCCCAGCGGGTGTTGGCCGCCGGCCGCCCGCGCCGGGTCTGAGCTTCGTCGATGATGTCGTCGTGAACCAGGGTCGCGGTGTGAATGATCTCAACCACCGCTCCCAGTCGCACCGCACCCTGCCCCTTGTAGTCGAAGAGCTTTGCGGCAAGAAGAAGAAGAGCTGGCCGGATGCGCTTGCCGCCGCCTTCGCGGAGGTACTCGCCGATCTCGGTGATGGCGGACACGTCCGAGACGGTGTCCCGCCCGAACTCTGCCTCGATCGCCAAAAGGTCGTCGTGCAGCAGTTCGAAAATCTCTTTGCCGTTGATGACCGTGGGTGTGCTCAATTCAGTCGCTTTCGCTCGCTTCCTGAATACTGTCTCACCACGGAGTCATAAAGGCACAGAGAGAACCATCTGCGAATTTGCAGATCGAGGCTACTTCCCAATCGGCAATCGCAATCCAAAACGCCTTTCTCTGTGCCTCCGTGGCGCCGGCGTCAGTTCGTCCGATAATTCAGGAACTGCACGTCGATACCGAAATCGCGCTGCCGCACGAGTGCAATGATCTCTTGCAGCGTATCGCGATCTTTGCTACTCACCCGCACCAGGTCTCCCTGGATCGAAGCCTGCACCTTCTTCTTAGAGTCTTTGATCAGCTTCACGATCTCGCGGGCCTTCTCGATCGCAATCCCTTGTTGCATCGTGACCTTCTGCCTTGCCGTGCCGCCCGCTGCCGGCTCAATCGCGCCGTAGGTGAGCCCCTTCAGCGAAACGCCGCGCTTCACCAGTTTCTGCTGCAGGATGTCGTTCACGGCCTTCAGCTTGTACTCATCGGCCGAATGCAGCACGATGGCGTCTTTCCCCTCGAGCGCGATCGAAGACTTCGAATCCTTCAGATCAAAACGAGTGGTCACTTCCTTCATGGCCTGCTGAATGGCGTTGGAAACCTCCTGCAGGTCGATCTTGCTCACGATGTCGAAAGTATTCTCCGGCATAGCTTTCAGCCTACCTGATCAGATTCAAGTATCCCCACAAAGGTCGCACCTACCAAGCTAAACGGTCGTGCGCTTTTCGTGAAGCGAAAAGAAACGGTAGAAGTTTTGCGCAGTCTGCCAGCCCACTTCTTCCGTGGAAAGCCCGCGCAATTCGCCCAGTTGCCGCGCCACTTCCTTGACGAAGGCCGGCTCGTTGCGTTTGCCACGGTAGGGCACCGGCGCCAGGAACGGCGAGTCGGTCTCGATCAGCATGCGGTCGAGCGGCACTTCGAGCGCCGCGTCGCGAATCTGCTGCGCCTTCGGAAAGGTGATGTTCCCGGCGAACGACACCATGAACCCCATGTCGAGCGAGCGCCTGGCGTGCGTCGAGTTGCCGGTAAAACAATGCAGAATTCCGCCCAAACCGCTGGAAGCCCACTGCTCCTGGATCAGGCGCAGGCAATCGTTCCAAGCGTCCTCAGTTTTGTCGGAAGGCCGGCAGTGGATCACGATCGGCAACTTCGCCGCCCGTGCCAGCTCCATCTGCGTGACGAACACATGTTGCTGCAGGTCGCGCGGAGAATGATCGTAGTAGTAGTCCAGCCCGATTTCACCCCAGGCTATGACCTTGGGCCGCTTTGCCAACTCCGCCATGCGGTTGAAGGCAGCCGCATCGGCAAGCTTCGCCTCGTGAGGATGAATGCCGATAGTGGAGTAGATGAACTCGTACCTCTCCGCCAACAGGATCCCACAATCAAAATTCGCCGGCCCCTCGCCGTTGCCAATGGCGACGATCGTCTCGACGCCCGTCGCTCGAGCGCGAGCGATCACCGCCTCGCGGTCGGAGTCGAAGCGATGGCCTTCGAGATGGGCGTGAGAATCTACGAGCACAGTGGTTGGTCGTTGGCACGCCTCACGTGGGGACGGCCGCCCCGGCGGTCCAAGACGAGCCAAGCTCGGGAGCATTCCGAAAGCCCACGTTCGAATCGAAACCTTGAATTTCTGAAACCTTGAACCTTTACTTCAGCCTCGCCCCCACCGGCACGTCTTCCAAGAACCCCGCCAGAACCGGCTGTCCGCCCTCGAGCGACGCCGCCACGATCATGCCGTTTGACTCCAACCCGCGCAGCTTGCGCGGCGCCAGATTCGCCACGATCACCACCTTGCGTCCGACCAACGTCTCCGGCGCGTAGGCCTCCGCGATCCCAGCCACGATCTGCCGCACTTCGCTGCCGATGTCGACTTCCAGCCGCAGCAACTTATCGGCGTTCTTCACCTTCTCCGCGACCTTGACCAGACCGACACGGAGCTCGACCTTGGCAAAGTCCTCGATGCTGATCTTTCCATCGGGCGCCGTCGCGAGAGCTTTCGAAACCGTGGCTGCAACCGTCTCGGGTTTGGTTTCCACCGCCACCGCGGCCATCGGACGTCCTTGCTCTTCCATGTTCTGCATCCTTTCAACGGCGCCCTTGTCGGCGCGCGGAAACACCGGTTGGACTTCGCCCAGCTTCGTTCCCAGGTGGAGTTGCCCCCACTTCAAATCCGTCAAAGCAAACGTCTTGATGTCTCCAAGTCCGAGCTGCGTCCAGATCCGCGCCGTCGAATCCGGGATCACCGGATGGGCCAGCGCCGTCACGATGCGCAACGCTTCGGCCGACGTGTAGAGCACGGTGGCCAGCCGCGCCCGGCTGTTTTCGTCCTCCTTCTCACCCAGCGCCCACGGCTCGTTCTCGACGATGTACTTGTCGACGGCTCCCACCAGGCTCCAGGCAACTTCCAGCGCCTTCGAGAACTGGTACTGATCCGACAGCGCGTTGTAGTCCAGAATCACGTCGGCGGCGATCTCGGCGATCGCATCATCTGCCGGCTCGCGGGACGCCGCATGCGAGGGATACGGCACCTCGCCCTTGAAATAGCGCGTGATCATGGTCAGCGTGCGGCTGGCCAGGTTGCCCAGTCCGTTCGCGAGATCAGCGTTATAGCGTTGCACCAGCGCGGCGAACGAGAACGAACCGTCGGACCCGAACACAACCTCACGCAACAAGAAGTAGCGCAGCGCGTCGGCCCCGAGCACATCCAGGATCGTCTCCGAGCGTACGATGTTGCCACGCGACTTCGACATCTTGTTCTCTTCAAACAGCAGCCAGCCATGCGCCATGATGCCCTTCGGCAAGGGAAGGTCCGCCGCCATCAGGAATGCCGGCCAGTACACGCAGTGGAAGCGAACGATTTCCTTGCCGATCATCTGCACGTCGGCCGGCCAGTACTTGTCGTACTTGGTCGCATCCGAAGATCCGTAGCCGAGCGCCGTGATGTAGTTGGCCAGCGCGTCCAGCCAGACGTAGATCACGTGCTTGGGGTCGTCCGGCACCGGGATGCCCCAGGAAAATGTGCTGCGGCTGATAGACAGATCCTTCAAGCCGCCGCGTACGAACGAAATCACCTCGTTGCGCCGTGTCTCGGGCCGAATCCAGTCCGGCTGTTCGGAGTAGAGCTGGAGCAACCTGTCCGCGAAAGTCGACAGCTTGAAGAAGTAGTTCTCTTCCTGCACGGTCTCGGTCGGGCGGCCGCACTCGGGACAGTCCGCGCCCGGCGGTACATCCACGTACATCTCGTCCGACACGCAATACTGCCCGGTATAGCTGCCCTTGTAGATATAGCCGTTGTCGCGCAGCTTGCGGAAAAGCGCCTGCACGCCCTTCTTGTGGCGATCCTCGGTGGTGCGAATGAAGTCGTTATGGGTCAGCCCCATCCGCTTCCACAAGGCCCGGAATTCGCCGGAGACTTCGTCAGCGAATTGCTGCGGAGTCTTCCCCGCGGCCTGCGCCGCGCGCTCGATCTTCTGCCCGTGCTCGTCGGTGCCTGTGAGGAAGTAGGTGTCGTCGCCGAGCATGCGCTGCCGGCGCGCGATGGTATCGCAGGCAATCGTGGTGTAGGTGTGCCCGATGTGCGGGCGCGCGTTGACGTAGTAAATCGGGGTCGTGATATAGAATTTCTTGCTCATGCCGAGTTTTTCTCTTCAACCACAGAGGACACAGAGGGCCACAGGGCTTTCCCTAAGGCCTTCCCGATGCAACTCTATGGCCTCGTCGGGCTTCTTTCTTGGCCCCTCTGCGACGCTGCTTCGCGCTCTCTGCAGTCAAAGGATCTTCGTTCCCGGGTGCCCAGCGCCTAGCGCTTCTCATCGACCGCTGCCCGCAGATACTGTTGTGTCGCTTCCTGCATCACAGTCTTCAGCGGCACGTGTTGCTCAGCTGCGATGCGGCGGCAATCTTCATACTCTGGCGCACAATTGGTGATAGTCCCATTCATGCTGGCGATCTTCATGCGGACCTCGCCCCATTGTGTCGGGACCGTGACCCAGCGTCGTGCCAGCGTTTGCCGTTGCTCATCGCGCCAGCGAACTCCGAGGGTTGTGGTTTCGGCGAACACCAGCTGGGTCAGCTTGGCCGCATCTGCCGGGTTGCACAAGACGGTGAGCAGCGTGCCGGGACGGTTTTTCTTCATCTGCACCGGCATCCCGAAAACATCGAGCGCTCCTTCTTCCAGCAGACGGTCCATCACGTAGCCGAATACCTGCGGATTCAGGTCGTCGAGATTGGCCTCGAGCACCGTGATCGTTTCCCGCGTCGTTTTGGAGGCCAGCGCCGGAACCGCTTCGCCGATCGTCAGCCGCACCACATTCGCATGCCCAGGGAAGTCACGCGTGCCCGCGCCGTACCCGGTCTTTTCGATCATCATCTCCGGAAATGCCCCAAAGCGCACAGCCAGCGTCTTCACGATGGCGGCGCCGGTCGGCGTCAGCAACTCGGCTTGGATTCCCGACGAGTACACCGGCGCGCCCTTCAGCAACTCCACCGTCGCGGGCGCGGGGACGGGAAACACTCCGTGAGCGCACTTGACGGTACCGCCGCCCAGGTTCATCGGCGAGCAGACGATCTCATCGACCCCCAGCGCCTCAGCGCCCACGGCCGCGCCCACGATGTCGACCATGGCATCGACCGCACCCACTTCGTGGAAGTGCACCGACTCGATGTCCGAGTTGTGAATCTTGGCCTCGGCTGCGCCCAGCGCCTGGAAGATAGCGATTGCCGTCTTCTTCGCACCGTCGCTGATGTCGGCTCTTCCAATGATCTGCCGGATTTCCGTCAGCCCCCGCCCATGGACTTGCTCATGGCCACGATCATGCTCGTGTGGCGCGGGCACTCCTGCCCGCGAACCCGCATGCGAATGCTGCTGGATGTCCGCGTGCTCGTGGTGATGCTCGTGTCGGTGAGAATGATCATGCGCGCTCTCGTTCTGGGCCCAGAACTCCTCCCGCGGCAACCCCCTCTCGTTGTGGACAAAAACATCCACCTTGGTCGCCGTGATGCCGCTGCGGTTGACCTGCGAAATTTCCAGCCGCGCCCCGATGTCCAGTGCCGCCACAGCCTGCTCCAACAGCTGGGCGGCCACCCCGGCATCCACGAGCGCGCCCAGAAACATGTCGCCGCTCATGCCGGAGAAACAGTCGAGGTAAGCAATCTTCATGGGAGAATCTGTCGTTTGGTCGTTGGCTGTTGGTCGTTGGTAAAAGCCACCGCTCTCAACAGTGCGCCCGATCCAATGGCTGTTTCGGCCGGTCGCCCCCAGTCGCTTCCTGCCAGAGGGGTTGTAGGTCGGTTTTCGCCAACGACCAACGACCAAACTTGTTGTTCATCATAGGGAAGCCGCCAGGCTCCGTCAAACCCGGCTCCCTCTCCCAGTTTGCTACAATCACTAGTTTCTTCAATAAGTTAGAGGATCTCCTTGTATCGCATTCTCGAACGCCGTTTGACCCAGCAAGTCCGTGACTTCCTGCGCGGTGCCTACGATCTCGACTTGCCCAAGATCGTCGCCGAGCAGCCACCGAAAGTCGAACTGGGTGAGTATGCCATGCCCCTGGCGTTTGAACTGGCCAAGAAGCTGCGTAAGGCTCCGCGCAAAATCGCGGAGGAGATCGTCAGCGGCATCGGTCCGATCGAAGGCTTTGAGAAGTTGGAAGTTGCGGGTGCCGGATACATCAACGCGCGCGTCAAACGCGGGGAAGTCGCGGCCGCACTCGTCGCCGATCAAAAGCAGCAGGTCGAAGCACCTTCCGGCAAAGTCCTCGTGGAGCATTCCAGCATTAACCCCAACAAAGCCGCGCACATCGGACACCTGCGCAACGCCATTTTGGGCGACACATTCGTCCGCCTGCTGCGGTTCGCGGGCAGGGAAGTCGACATCCAGAACTACATCGACAACACCGGCGTGCAAGTGGCTGACGTGGTTGTAGGTTTCCTCCACCTCGAGAAGAAATCCCGCGCCGAGATTGAGCAACTCACTCGCCGGCCGCGCTTTGACTACTACTGCTGGGATCTTTACGCGCGTGCCTCGCAATGGTACGGGCAGGACAAGCAGAACCTGCAGGCGCGACTGAAAACCCTGCACGAGATCGAAGCAGGCGGGAATGAGACCACAGCCCTCGCGGACTTGATCTCGGTCGCCGTGCTGCGCCGGCATCTGGAAACGATGGACCGGCTCGACATCGAGTACGACTTCCTGCCCCGCGAGAGCGAAATCCTGCGCTTACATTTCTGGGATGCGGCTTTTACCAAGCTGAAAGAAGGCGGCGTGCTGTACTTCGAGACTGACGGGAAGAATAAGGGCTGCTGGGTGATGCGTCGGGCGGGCACTGGCAAAAAACCTGAAACCGCGGAGGGCGCGGAGAGAGCCGCAGAGAACGCTGAGGACAACGTGGCCGAGGAAGACCAGAAAGTCATCGTGCGGTCGAATGGTACGGTCGGTTATGTCGGCAAGGACATCGCTTACCACATGTGGAAGTTCGGCTTGCTCGGACGCGACTTCGGCTATCGCAAGTTCTACCTGTACCCCAATCAGCATCAGTGCTGGATCTCTGCGACCGAGGGGGAGAAAGACCATCCCCACTTCGGTGATGTGGGCGAGATCTACAACGTCATCGATGCGCGCCAGTCCGAAGCGCAGAACACGGTCATCGAAGCGCTGCGCGGCCTGGGGCACCAACAGCAGGCCGACCGCTACACGCACTTTTCCTACGAGATGGTCGCACTCACCCCCCGTTGTGCCACCGAGCTCGGCTACCAGCTTTCGGAGGAGGACAAGGCGAAGCCGTACATCGAGGTATCTGGCCGCAAGGGCTTTGGCGTGAAGGCCGATGACTTGATTGACCGGCTGATTGCTTCCGCAAGGAGCGAAGTCGATCCCCGCCACCCACAGCTCACCGACGACGAGCGGCGCGCGATCGCTACCCAGATCGCCGTCGGCGCGCTGCGCTATTTCATGCTGAAGTACACGAAGTCGTCGGTGATCGCGTTCGATTTCAAGGACGCGCTCAGCTTCGAAGGCGAGACCGGGCCCTACGCACAGTACGCCGTGGTCCGTGCCGCCAACATTTTCCGCAAGGGCGGGTTCGATCCGGAGACGTTTGGCGAAGACGCGGCGAGCCGCGTCTCTACCGAAGACCTTGCCAACTATCTGGCCGACGAAGCGGGGAACGAGATCTGGGAACTCTGGCTGGCGGCGGCCAAAACTGCCTACATCGTGGACCAGTGCATAGCGACCACCGAGCCGGCGTATCTCGCGAAACACGCGTTCCAGTTGGCGCAACTGTTCAACTACTTCTACCACCGGCATCCCATCCTGAACGAAGCCGACGAAGGGCGGAAACGATTCTTGCTGGCAACGGTAGCGGTCGTGCGGCGAGAACTGCTTCGCACGCTGGGCGTGCTGGGGATCACGGTGCCGCCGGTGATGTAGGGCAGGTCTGAGGTCTCAGAGTTTAGGTCTTAGATGATGGGAGGCGAAAGCTACGAGCTACGCGCAAGGCGCGTGAGCAAACCCAACATCTCAAGGTCTCAGTCTCAAGTGTTCGAGCTTGAAGACCCACCACCCCAAGACCAAGGCCTAACAGCCGAGACCTGACACCCGAGACCTGACACCCGAGACCTGACACCCGAGACCTGACACCTAACACCCCGCAAAAGCGCTGGCGGTTCTTCAGGTTGCGGAGTTGTTCAATAACTTGGAGATATTGGGCGATTTCGAAGACGCGATTGGAGGTCCTGTGACGCATTGTTAGTTGTGAGACGGCCTTTCTTTGTCCGCCCAGATGCCGATCGAGGATTCTATGGCTATTCCCAGGCTTCCTAGGGGCATTCTTTGCGACGATTGGAGTCGTGTCGGAGCGCTTTCGCAACCCTGTTCTCGGATTTATCTCGGAGTTAAAATATTCCAAAGTTGAAGGGCGTTAGCCGCTTACAAGCTGGCAACCGCCTCCCGCCACCCGGCATCCAATCAACCAAGGAAGTCAGGGAGGGTTTATGCGTAAGTCTTGGGGTGCCATCGGTGTGATGCTATTGCTGGCTGTTGCCGCCATGGCGGCGCCGAAGGCCACACCTGGTACGCAATCGAATCAGCCTTTTCCCGGTACGCTCAGAAATGCTCGCTATGTGTACGTCGCGTCCTACGACGGCGACGAATTCAACATCCACCTGCTGCCCGAGGATCGGGACGCCATCGTGGCTGTGCAGGATGCGATCCGCAAGTGGGGCAAGCTGACGCTGGTGTACAGGCCGGAAGAAGCGGATATTGTTCTGCTGGTCGAGAGTCGCCCGTCTGAGGACATATTGGCCGTCTACGACGCCCGCCAGTTTTCGAATGGCATGTACCTGTGGCGCGTCATGGGACGCGATGGCCTCGAGGCCGGCGAGACGCCGCTGTTCTCCCAGTTCGAAAAAGGTTTCGAAGGAGTTCAGCCGACGTCAGACAAGTCCACCCACAAGTAACAGGTTGTTGCAGGCGAACCACGGGCACGCACTTTCTGAAGTGGATCGAACCTGATCCTCGACAGGGCGTCCTCGTGGTTTTCGCTTAGAAGCTTCCGCCCCGACGCGCCTGTCCTTGCCGCGCCAGCCCGAAACCTGCCGTTACCTCTGTAACCTTCGCCTGCGAATTGGCGTGGCCGCCAATCGTCTGGTTGTCCACAATTAGGCTGAATCTCTCGGGACGACGGGAAACTCATGAGAACAAGCCTTATCTCCACCATCCTGGCCTGCGCGCTGATCGCGTCCGCGTGGGCACAACAACTTCCGCCGAGGACGTACGACTGGGTACGCGCCAGCGACGAAATCGTGCAACTTGACCCTGCCGACTACCACACGGGGCGGGTTTACCGGCCGGGGCCAGACGGCGGGAACATGCACGTCATCATCCAGGCCAAGCGGCCTGTGACGCTGGCCATGACCTGGGCCGCGGAGTGGAATGCCGCGCGCCAGCATCCGGAGACTTGGGGCAATCTCGAGTACCGGTGTTTGCGCGAGCACGTGACCAGTACAACTTACGAGTGCCACCTCCCCTCGGCGCGGCCCATGGTGTTGGTCATTCACGATGAACGTACTCCCAACCGCGCCATCGTGCAGGGGATTGGAGCGATCCTCGGCAAGGGGGGAGCCCGCGCGTTGATGTCTCCCAACGATGTCCAGATCGGGTATCACAGCTGGTCCTGCGTCGCCAACTGCATTCAGCCCGAGTTTCAGTGGGTGCTGCTGGTGAAGGAGAAATACGAACTTACGGCGCTGCCCAAGCTATACAGCATCCTAACGCCGGAGTATGACGGCCAGAAACTGTGGATGAAGATCAAAGCACCGGTCCCCATGACCCTGGGGGTGATGCCGTCCGGGACGGCTGACCAGGTGTACGACAAGCCCGACGAACTGGGTTCAGCGTTGGGGCAGACTTCGTGCAAGCAGCGCGGAGTGCAGACCATGGAGTTTGACTGCCTGTTCAACCCGGCCGACGGGCCGCAATCGCTGCTAGTTCTTCCCAGCAGTCCCGTCAAATCGCACAAGAAGGCCGAGATCGAAGTACAGTCCTACAAGTGCGTGGCGAATTGCGATCTGTTGAAGGCCAGCGGGACGCAGCCCTGAGACGGATTCCCTTCACGGTTCTGGGTCGTGGTGTTGGTCGCACTAGCTTGGGAGAAGGGTCGCGGGGAGACGGCAGCGCTTCGCAGTCTCGGCCAATGCCGCCCCCGGGAATGGACGACAATCCCAACCTGCTCCAGCTCCGCGCCTTGCAGGCTCTTGCCGATTCTTCCGGGAATACCCCTCGTGCTTGGAGTTCCGAATGGTGCGATTCCGCTCCCGCAAAGTGAGAAGGGCCGCCGCTGCCCCGTAAAGAACAGGGAGAGCAATAACCTCCTCGCAACCTTCGGATCCGCTTTCTGCACCCGTCCGTGGAATGGGAGCGTTTGTACCGAGGCTCCGACTATGCCGTGAAATCCCGCACAAACTCCACCAGGCTCCGCACCGCAATTCCGGACGGGCCCTTGGCGATCCACGGCTTCGCTTCCTCGGTCCAGGCCGTACCGGCGATGTCGAGGTGCAGCCACGGCGTCTCTTCCGCGAATTCTTTCAGGAACATCGCGGCGGTGATGGCGCCGCCCCAGCGTCCTCCGGAGTTGACGATGTCCGCGATGCCGGAGCGGATGACTTCCTTGTATTCGTCGTCGAGCGGCATACGCCAGAATTTCTCGCCGGCCTTGTCTTCGGCCTTGCTAAACCTCTCGTACATCTTGTCGTCGTTGGCGAAGATACCTGCATGAACGTAGCCGAGCGCGACCACCACTGCGCCGGTGAGCGTGGCGGCGTCGACCAGGTGGGTGCAGCCGAGTTGGCGCGCGTAGAAGAGACCGTCGGCAAGCACCAGGCGGCCTTCGGCGTCGGTGTTGATGATTTCAATCGATTTGCCGGACATGGCGATCTGGACGTCACCGGGCTTCTGCGCCTTGCCGGAAGGCATGTTCTCTGTGGCGCAGACGATGGCCGTCACTTTCACTCTGGGTTTCAGAAGCGCGATGGCGCGCATGGCGCCTAGCATGGCGGCGCCGCCGGCCATGTCGTACTTCATCTTCTCCATGCCATCGGCGGGCTTGATCGAAATGCCGCCGGTGTCGAAGGTGATGCCTTTGCCGACCAACCCCAACACGGGTTTCTCCGGTGCGCCGGCCGGTTCGTAGCGCAGAACAATCAATGCGGGCGGCTCGTCTGAACCTTGGGCCACGCTCCAAAACGCGCCCATTTTGAGTTCCTTGATCTTGTCCGCGCCGTAGACTTGACAGTTCAAGCCGACTTCTTGTGCCATCTTCTTGGCGTGGTCCGCGAGCATGGTAGGAGTCATGCGGTTGCTCGGCTCGTTCACCAGTGTGCGGGTGAAATTCTGCGACTCGCCGATTACGCGGGCCGTGTCCATGGCTTGCTGCAGTTTGGCCTGCTCGCCAGCAGTGACGACCGTGAGTTCGTCGATCTTCTGATCCTTGCGGTCGCTCTTGTACGTGTCGGCGTCAAAGTTGCCGACGAATGCGCCTTCCACCGCTGACTTCACACCTTGTTCTGGCGTGAGGCCGTTCTGCGGCGTGACGAAGGCAAAGGCGCGCAATCCCCGCGACTTCAACGTGCGCACCGCGGCTCCGGACAGGCGGCGCAGTTCGAACGCCGAAAAAGTCGTTGCCTTGCCTCCGCCGAGCAATAGCAGACGCTTGGCCTTCAGGCCGGCCGGATGGTGCAACAGCGTAGTTTCGAAGCTCTTGCCGGTGACCTCGCCGGAAGCAATGACCTCGGCGGCGGCGGTTTTGACGGCCCCATCGGTGGTTTCGATCGTGACTTCAGGCTTGTCCTTGGCGCCGCGGTCGAGCGCGACCGCGACCAGGCACTCGGTTTCTACTTGGGCGGGACTGCTGAGAACGAGAATGGTCTTCATGGTGTCGTCCCTCAGTATCGTCGGCGGACGGGCAAAAGCGCAAGATGAGGCAGCTCACTACGGGACCAAACCCGACTTCGCAACCGTGGAGACGGAAAGCTTTTAACCGCATCAAAGTTCGCAAAGAAGATCCGCGAAGCGCGCGAAAAGGGCACTCAGCACGGAGAAGATCCACCGATGCTCTCTTTTCATTTGTCACGATGCGGTGACTTTCCGTTGGTAAACCTTTTACACGCTGCAGACGCGGTCGTGACAACTGCGGTTCGGACCCTCGCTACCCTCTTTTCAACCATTGAACATACCCGTTGCCCCGGGGCTTCGATGAACGGGAAGGAGAAAGTCGGTGACGAGATTTGTATTGCTTTTGATCTTGGGAACAGCGGTGGTGTCCGTTTCGCAGCCCTCCTCCGGCCAGCAGACAAGTTACAAACAGACCAACCTCGCGGCCGATCAGGCCGGCGTTGGAAATCACACGGATTCTCAGCTGTCGAACCCGTGGGGAATTGCTTTCGTTCCGGGCAGTCCGTTTTGGATTGCGAACAACAACGGTGGTACAGCGACCCTCTATGACGGGCAAGGCGTGAAGCAGACGACGGTGGTGGGCATTCCAGCCGCGTCCGTTAGTCCCTGCAGTCCGGGTTGCCCAACCGGCGTCGTGGCCAACAACACGACCGATTTTGGCGGCGGATTCTTCATCTTCGACACGGAGGACGGCATTCTCGCCAGTTGGAACGGAGCCGGCAACGCGGCCACGGTAGTCGACAGCTCCACGATGAGTGCGGTCTACAAAGGGTTGGCGCTCCTCAATAACGCTTCGGGAAATTTTCTGCTGGCGGCGAATTTTCACAGCGGTGCGATTGAGGTCTACGACCACAACTTTAATCCCGCCACACTGAGCGGCGGTACGTTTACCGATCCGGGGCTGCCTGCCGGTTATGCGCCGCACGGAGTCCACGTCATCAACAACGTGGTTTTTGTTACTTATGCGATGCAGGATGGGGCGAAACACGATCCGCTCGTGGGCGTGGGACTAGGCGTGGTCAGCCTGTTCCAGACGGACGGCAAATTCATGCGGCGGATGGCCACCGGTGGCACGCTGAACGCACCCTGGGGTGTGGTGGCGACGTCGGCCAACTTCGGAGCCTTTTCGAACGACGTCCTGATCGGGAATTTCGGGGATGGCACGATCAGCGCGTTTGATACTGCGGGAGCCTTTCTCAACCAGCTCGCCGACAGCAACGGCACAGTGATTGCCAATCCGGGCTTGTGGGAGATGGTGTTTGGCGCCGGCGGCACAGGAGATCCGAACACGCTTTATTTCACGGCGGGGGGGAGCACGCAGACGCACGGGCTGTTTGGAACGCTTGTCCCCGGCGCGGTCGCCGGAACCGACTTCGCTCTCGGTCTTTCGGCGCCCTCGGCCACCGTGATGCGGGGCGGTTCGACCACGCTGACCATCGACGCCAGCGCATCGGGTGGATTCAACAGCGCGATCAATTTGTCGTGCTCGGGACAGCCCACGGGCGTGACGTGCGCGTTTGCGCCAGCTTCGATTATGCCGGGCGGTTCGAGTTCGACGCTCACGATTTCAGTAGGCTCGGCTTACGTTCCGCCCATGGGATACATGGCATGGGCGCCGTTCACAGGGATTGGTTTGCTCGGTCTGGTGTTTGGGACTCGTCTCAAACGCCAGAGCGGCATAACGCAGCGGACTGGGATATGGGCACTGGGATCCGCTGCGGTGTTGCTCGGGTGGCTGCTGCTATGGGGCGTTGGATGCGGCGGCTACTCGAGCAGCCATACGAATCCGCCCGGAGCGCAAACCATGATGGTTGTGGGCGCGTCGGGAGGCACTACGCATTCGATGCCCGTGAGCCTCACAATCCGGTAAGGAGTGTTGCACGTTGGGCTGATGGTTCGTTTGGCTGTTGGGTCGTTGTCCATTCTCTCCAAAGGGCTCGGGACTGGTTCCCGAGCCCATTTTTCGTACGGCGGGACTGGCAGGGGGTGCTTGGACGTCTAAGCGTGGTGTAAGAGCAAACCCACCACCGCTGCACAAGCTATGAGGACTGGCTCGGGGACCTGCCAGCGAAACAGCACGGCAAGACTCACGACACAGATCAGAATGGTAGGAAGATCGTAGACCGAGCGCCGGGCCAGCACCACTACTGCACCCGCAATCGCCCCAGTGGCCGCCGCGGTTACGCCGCGTACGAAAGCATTCAACTGAGGGTTCTTCGCCCAGCGTTTATAGGACGGCGCGAGCAGGACAACTACCAGGTAGACAGGCAGAAAGATGCCTAACGCTGCGGCGGTTGCTCCGGTCACGCCCGCGACCAGGTAGCCAATGAAGGCGACTGTGATGACCACCGGTCCGGGTGTGATCATCGCCACGGCCACTGCGTCGACGAACTGGTGATCGGTGAGCCAATGGTGTCCTTGCACGACCCCGCCATAGAGAAATGGCACTACGGCAAGTCCGCTTCCGAAAACGAACATGCCTGCTTTCGCGAAGTAGAGAAAAATTTCCAGCAGAGTGCTGTTGGTGGCGGCGCTCCCGAAGGCGAACAGTAGAGGGACGCCGTTTCTCATGTGCGCGTGGCTCGGAAGCGCTTTGCCCAGCATGGCGACTATGCCAGCCAGCAGGAAGAGCCAGATGATCTCCCGCGAAGTCCACGCCGTGGAGACCGCCAGAACCGCGAAGGTGCCCCACAACAGCTTGTCCTTCCCCAAGGTGAGCTTGGTGAGCTTAAATGCGGATCGAGCAATGATTCCGATCACGGCCGCGCCGATTCCGTAGAACATGCCCTGCATCCAACCCAGGCCACCGAAGCGGACGTAAGCCGCCGAGAGCGCCAGCACCATCAGGAAAGACGGTAGGACAAAGGCCACGCCGACGGCGGTCGCACCGAGTATGCCCGCGCGTACGTAGCCCAGGTAAATTGCGAGTTGAGCCGCTAACGGGCCCGGCGCGAGTTGCGCCAGGGCGAGACCCTCAAGGTAGTCTTCTTTGCTGATCCACCGGCGTGCCTCCACCAGGTCCTGCTGCATGTGCCCAGCCAGCGCGATGGGACCTCCGAAGCCAACCGTTCCGAGCCAGAGAAAGTAGCCAACGAAGCGAGGCAGGGAAGTTTGTCCGGACGAAGGGTGGGCCGGACGAGGCTCAGTCTCCTCATTCATTTTGCGGAATTGGTGAGGTCTAGCGCGGTGCGCAGGCCTTTGGCAAGTTTTGTCGCGTCGTCATTTGCCCAGAAATGCACGAAGAACAGGCGAGGCTCTTCCATCAGCATGTGGCTGTGCAGTGCCGTCACCGCAATTCCGTTCTGTCGCAAGGCTTGGATGACCGGGTTGACCTCACCGCCGAGTAGCACGAAATCTCCCGTGATTGCGGCTTTGCCGCTGCCGGTCGATTGAAAGTTCAGTGCGGTCGCCACGCCCATGGACGGAGGGACGATCATCCCCGCGTCGGTGATTGATTCCGACCTGGGCACTCCGATTTGAAGAACGCCGGCGTTGATTTTTCCGGCGTGCCCGAGAATCTGTTCGACCTGTTTCTGGTCAAAGCCAGGTTCGGCTGCCGGCGGGGCGGCGGGGCCGGCATCGGGGCCGGGAGTTTTAGTCAGCGCCAGCGCTTGGTGAATCGCCTTTGCCATCGGCACCGCGTCGCCATGACTGGCAATGTGCAGGTACATCACATGGGGCGATTCTCCCATCAGGTGATTGTGGACAGCGGATTCGTGGACGCCGCCCTCCTGAAGCTTCATCATCACGGGTTCGACTTCATCCTCAGTCAGAACCAGGTCGCCCATGACCATGGCTGCGCCGCCATCCCGCTTGAAGGCTACCCACGAACCTAAGGCAAGTGCGGGCTTGATCTCGATGCCATCGAGCACGACATGCAGATCCCGTCTCGGCAGGCCGAACCGGATTACGTCGCCGGGTTGTATTTGCCCGGGGCGGCCCATCGCCGCCTCGACCTGCTTCCAGTCACTCGGCGTAGCGTTTGCGGACGATGAACGGGTCGCCTGTCCCGTTGCCGGAGGGCTGGCCAGCACGACCATCCCCAAAATGACGGTGGCAACCGTTCTGACCATATGGACAGACAGATTCTTATTGAGAAGTTTCCTACGCATACGCGCGATCTCCCCTTCTTTCTTGGCATCCTAAAAGTGATCCGCTCAAGCCGCGAAGGTGAAGCGGACGCCGGAGCCCAGCCGCTCAGCCTTCTCGTGCAGGAGCGCGGCCGCGGCAACATCCTGTAAGGCCATCCCGGTGCTGTCGAAGATGATGACTTCGTCTGCCGATTCGCGGCCTGGTTTTCTCCCGGCCACGACCTCACCCAGTTCTGCATGGACGTCGGCTCGGGTAAGCAGACCTGCATCCAAGGCGTGATGCAAATCTCCCATGACGGCACACTGTTCCAGGACGTCGGCCACGACCTTGCTCTTTGCCATCAGAGAGGGGTAAAGCTCTTGCTTGACAGGGCTGTCTGCGCCAACCGCAGCGATGAAAGTTCCAGGGCGGACGTCGTCCGGCCCCAGCAAGGGCTGCCGTGAGGGAGTGCAAGTGACACAAATGTCGCTCTGCCGGACTGCGGCGGCAAGATCGGCCACCGGCGTTACCGAGATCCTCAACAGGTCCGACAGTTCTTGCACGAGGCGCGATGCCTGTTCTTGCCGCTTGTCGTAGGCGAAGACGCGTTGGACCCGGCGGACGCGGGACAGGGCCTTGACTTGCACACCTCCTTGATCGCCGCAGCCACAGATGGTCACGGTCTGGGAATCCGGACGCGCTAGGTACTTGGCCGCTACCGCCGTCGCCGCCGCGGTTCGAAGCGCGGTGATTTCGCGGGAGTCCATCACGGCCAGCGGATTCCCCTTCTCGGCATCGCACAGAACGATCACCCCCTGGATTGTGGGCAGGCCGAATCGCGTGCTGTTCTCCGGGAAGTTTCCGTTCACCTTCGCGGCGAAATACTGCCGGCCGAGGTCCAATAAACCCGCCTTCACGTGAAAACCACCGTGCGGTACGGGCATACTCAACACAGCTGGCGGAAGTGCCTTGCCTTCTCCGTGCTGACGGAACGCATCTTCCACGGCGACGATGCACTCGTCGATGGTGAGCAAGCTTTGAATCTCTCGCCCCGTCAGTAACAGGATCTCTTGGGAAGTCATGCCTGTGCTCCTGCCAGACAGCCAGCCCCCTCCAGAAGCGCGCGGAGATTCGAGCCCGAAGTAGCTTCAACCGGTGGCTCGCCTCGCCAGAAGATGCGGGCAGAGTGCGGGCCCTTTAACGTAACCGCTCCATCCTGCACCCGGAGAATCGAACCCTCCCGCAAGCCCACCACGGCGGCCTCGTTCTCCTCCAGGAACTGCAGGATGCGCTCCTCCTGGGTCTCTCCCATGTGAGTAGAAGAGGGGTCAGGATCGAGATAATGTGGGCTGATCTGGAAGGGAACCAAGCCGAGCGCTTCGAAGGATGGAGGTTGCACCACCGGCATGTCCTTGGTTGTTTTCAAACTCGGACAAGCCACGATGGAGCCGGCACTGGATCCGATGTAGGGGGCTCCGGCGGCAACTCTCCGCCGAATGGAACCGAGAAGATCATGATCATAGAGCCCCTTCAGCAATCGGAACGTATTGCCGCCGCCGACGAAGATCGCGCCCGCTTCCTCGACTGCGCGCCGCATGTTGGACACGTCGTGGACTGACGTGAGGGACAGACCCATGCGGCGAAAGCGTTCCTGCGCCTTTTTCGCGTAGGTTCTTCGGTCCTGGAGAGCGAACGGAACGAACACGACGTTGGCCGCATTCCCGACCAGATCTTGAATTTCTTTTGCGGTATGGTCCAGATAGCGGCGGCCATGAAGGGTTGAATTGCTGATCAGCAGCAGACGCCTGACATCGTCCGTATTCGCCATCACTCACCTCCGCGACTCACGCCTGAGACTCATACAGCCCTTCGATCAGCTCCATGCCTCGCTGCAGGAGTGCATCATCCGGCAAGTCTTGCTTGGCCCAGCCGTTCAGAACTTTGTCCAGTCCCAGCCCTTCGGCCCGGCCGAATTTCCCGTCGCCCAGATCCGCATCGTGGATGATCTGGGCAATCCGCTTCACTCTCCCGTCGCGGATGGCAAATTGCTTGTGAAGGGTCTCGAAGGTGCAGTCCTCACCGCGATGTCCAAAGCCTTGCGCGCAAAACATGTCGAAGGGGATGGCATCGGGATGAACGCTCGGCTCGGTGCCGAAGATGAAGCGGGCCTTGGGATCGATGAACCGGCGGATCAGCCACGCGGATGAAACCCGATCGATACCCGGCCGAGGGCGGGTCATCCACTGCCGGTTCACGTATTCGCCGGACTTTCGTTTGCCACTGCGCGCCGACTTTGCAGCGTCAGATTCGTCGGCACGCGCCAGCAGGTTCTCAAGCTTAGTGCGCAACGGGCTCCCGAAGAAGTCGATGTCCTGAACCTCCAAAAAACGCCGGCGAATCCGATTCAGCCCCCCAGGTGGCCTTCGTGAGGGAGATCGTGCGATCAGCTTCTTCGCCTCGTGCAGCAGCTTCTGATAGTCCCGCGATCGAGCTTCCACGAAGAGCTGCCTGAGTTGGCCTGTGGGTAAGTCATCGAAGCCCTGTACCTGCGCCACCGAAGCTTGTCCTTTGTATGTGCGAATCGCCGTGGCCAACCACTCCATACGTTCCTGGTTACTCGCTGAAGTGGGCAGGACGTGTCCGGAGCTGCGCAAGGGAAGGGTCCCGTAGCGCTGCAACTTCCGCCATATCTCCACTCGTTGGCTCGCACGCTTGGCTGGAAGGCTGAACACGAGCAGGAGCCAAGGCGCGGCATTCTGACTAGGTAAATTCATTGCAAAGTCGTTATATGTATAACACATTATGTTCGGGGAAAACCAAATGTGGAGCACAAAAATCACGAAGTTCGCACGCCGTCTAAGGCGGACGGACGCTTGTGCGCCCCTTATCTTGAGTTCCGGGTGCCTTGGGTGAGCACGATGATGGCCGGGGCACAAAACTCCTGACAGTTTGGAATAACCCGAGAAGTTTTTTAGAATTTCAGTGTCATAAACATCGCCAGAACGTCCATGAGCCAGTGCGCGACCATCAAGGGAGGCAAGCGCCGTGTCCGATGATAGATCACCGTCATCACGATCACACCAGTCAGAAACGCCAGAAAGCGCGACACCACCTGGTGCCCGTGCGGGATCAGAGGAATAAAAACTGCGTAGCAGCGCCCACCAGAAGCCCACCACCATAATCGCGACCCAGCTGCGGCCGGAGAGCGCCTGTTCGCGAGGCAGGACATAGGGCTGGTATGTCATTTCCTCATGGGGTTGACCAGATCATCCACACACGCTCAGGCGCTAGGGGACTGCCCACAGCGGGAGTGCGCGCCGCCAACAATCCGGGATACAGGTGGGGTTGTTTGGTCCCCCATGCCAGCCAACTGCTGAGTGGTACGGCGACCATGAAGGCGGGGAAAATCAGGAGGAACCGGCCGATTCCGACGAATCTGATCGCGGCCCCGGCGTCAGATCGCGAAGCCCGATTCCACGGCCCGGGCACGCCTTGCCACCAGGGGAAGGCATGAGATATCAATCATCGTCGCTATACACCGACCGCCCTGGGACCGCCGGGTGCCAGGGCGAGGGTGAGCTTAAGCACGAAGATGCCGGCTACGAGTGCCTGTGCCCCGATCGCCGAAAGCGTGGGCCCCTGCCCCTATACCACGGCTCGTGCTTTTGCCGAAATGGCCTGTCCGAGCCCTACCCGCTTAATGACTTCCGCCTGCGATTGGGGGGGAACGCTCCTGATTCTCGAAAGGAGTCACTTTGGTCGAACCGAAGGATTCGCGTCCGAACTGTGTTCTTCAACGCTCGTGAGCCAGTCTGTTCCGGAAAACCACACTCTGACCAGGCACTCCCAAAGGCCATTCGAGATCGTGGGCTAGAGCTTCCTGTGTCCGCGGGTGATGGCCTCGCGGGCTTCCTTGTCGGCGGTGCGGCGGCGCTCGGTTTCGCGCTTATCCCAGAGCTGTTTGCCCTTGGCGACCGCCAGTTCGACCTTCACCTTCCCGTTCTTGAAGTACATGCGGGTAGGAATGAGAGTGAGGCCCTTTTGCTGGGTTTTGCCAACCAGCTTGCGTAACTCTTCCTTGTGAACCAACAGCTTACGGGTCCGGAGCGGGGCGTGGTTGAAGATGTTGCCGTGGTCGTAGGGCCCGATGTGGGCGTTCAGGAGCCAGAGTTCGCCGTCTTTCACCACGCCGTAGGAGTCCTTAAGGTTGGCCCGTCCGGCGCGGATCGACTTGACCTCGGTGCCGGTGAGGACGACCCCGGTCTCAAATTTTTCCAGCAAGAAGTAGTTGTGCGAAGCGATCCTATTCACGGAGGCATCGCGCTGCCCGGCGGCGGTCGGGTCGCGGCGGGGATTTTTCTCCGGGTTGGGCTTGGTCTGATGTGTGGACTGGCGCGTCATTGCTAAGGAAAACGTTACCACATAGGCAATAAGTGCGGCGGGCGGGGGCTACGGGCTTCTGCTTCCTGGCTTGGGGCTTCCAACCGCTGAAACTGATGCCTCCGTGAGACGCCCGGACGGGGGGATTCCAAGGCAAGGACAGCGGGTTCGGGCACGGGTGAGAGGCTGCGTTGGTACTCTTGGGGCTAAGACTAAAGAGTGTAAATGTCGGCAAGACAGGCACTTCGGAACTGATATCGGGCGATGCTATAATCACGCTGTTTTTGCGTCTTTCCACGGACCCGGGCGAAGAAGCTCCCCCCAGGGGCGTTGGCCACACCGGATCTGGATTTGATACGAGGGATCACTGAATGAGACGTTTGTTCCGCCCGGCGGCCTTGCTGCTCGTCGTCGTGGCTATCACCCTTCCCGCCGCAGCTGACAAGGCACATTCATTGTGGAACAAGGGCAGGGACGCCGAAGCCCGCCAGGACTATGAGAAGGCCTTCGACTTCTACCAGGAGGCTTTCAGCTTGAAGCCGAAGGACTTGCGCTATCGCGCGGCCTACGAGCGTATCAAGTTCCTGGCCTCGGCTTCGCACGTGCACCGCGGGCAGATCCTGCGGGACAGCGGGAAGCTGGATGAGGCACTGGCGGAGTTTCAAAAGGCTGCCCTGATCGATCCGGCGAGTTTCATCGCCCAGCAGGAAGTGCGGCGAACACAGGACATGATCAACCAAGCCACGAATCCTCCCCAGGCCGTGGCGCCCACGCCGAACCTGCTGAAGAAGAAGCTGGCGGAGGCCCAGGGACCGGTGGAACTGGCGGCGATCTCGAATGTCCCCATCACCCTCAAGCTCACCGAAGATACCAAGGTCATTTACGAGACCGTAGGCAAGCTGGCGGGGATCAACGTGCTGTTCGATCCCGATTACACTTCGCGGAAGATCCGGATTGAGTTGAACGGAGTGACACTGGAAGAGGCGCTGGGGATCATCGCGCTGGAATCGAAAACCTTCTGGCGTCCGGTGACCGCAAATACGATCTTCATTGCGACCGACAATCCGGCCAAGCGCAAAGAACTGGATCAGAGCGTCATCAAGACTTTCTATCTCTCGAACCTGTCGCAGGCGACCGAGCTGCAGGACGTGGTGAACGCCATGCGCACACTGCTGGAAGTCAGCCGCATTCAGCAGTTGCAGTCGCAGAACGCCGTCATCGTGCGCGGGACCCCGGACCAGATTGCGCTCGCGCAGAAGCTGGTAGACGACCTCGACAAGGCGAAGCCGGAAGTGATCGTGGACGTGGTGGTCATGCAGGTGAGCCGCGACAAAACGCGCACCCTGGGTATCAATCCGCCCACTAGCACCAGCATTTCGCTGAACAACAACATCAATAGTACAACAACCACGAGCGGCTCGACGGGCAGCAGCGGCGGTTCCAGTGGCGGCATCAACCTGAACCGCATTGGAAACCTGAACGCCACCGATTTCTCGGTCACGATTCCGGGTGTTACCGCCTCGGCGGTCATGGGCGCCAGCGATACCAAGATTATCCAGAACCCCCAGATTCGTGCGCTGGATGGACAGAAAGCCACCCTGAAAATCGGCGACCGTGTGCCGGTGGCCACCGGTTCGTTTCAACCGGGCATCGGAGGCGTCGGCATCAATCCGCTGGTCAATACCCAGTTCCAATATCTGGATGTCGGCGTGAATATCGACATCACGCCGCGGGTGCACGCGGGACGCGAAGTGACCCTGAAAATCAGCCTCGACATTTCGTCGGTCACGGGCCAGTCGAACATCGGCGGCATCAGCCAGCCCATCATCGGGCAGCGCAAGATCGAGCATGAGATCCGCCTGAAGGAAGGGGAAGTCAATCTCTTGGGGGGCATGCTGGAAGATGATCAGACCAGGTCCCTAAGCGGCCTTCCGATTCTGGCGAGCATTCCGTTCCTGAAATACTTCTTCGGGTCGGAGACGAAGGACCACCGAGAAAACGAGTTGGTCTTCGCGCTGATTCCGCATATCGTGCGCGGGCCGGACGTGACCGACGCCAATCAGAGGATGCTCGATGTGGGAACGGCGAATGCGCTGGAGCTACGCCACATAAGCAGGCAAGCGGAACCAGCGGCCGCACCCAGCACGGCTCCGCCGGCAGGCGCACCGCCGACGGCCCAGGCAGCTCCCGTACGGCCGGCACCATCACCGACGGCGGGGCCAGTTCCTTCGGGGGGCGCGAGCTTCCTGTTCGATCCGGGCGCGATCACGCAGCCGAAGGGCGCGACCTTCACGGTCAACATTCTGATTTCCGGGGCGCAGAATGTCTACTCGGTGCCGCTGCAGTTAAACTACGACCCGGCAAAACTCCAGCTGGTGAATGTTTCCAACGGCGGATTTCTGTCACAAGATGGGCAAGCGGTGGCGCTGGTGCATCGCGAGGACGAAACCAGCGGGACCCTGCAGATTACGGCCACGCGCCCGCCTAATTCCGGGGGCGTTTCTGGACAGGGCTCGGTCGTGACGCTGACCTTCGTGGCGAAGGCGAGCGGCCAGTCGCCGCTGACGATCACACGCGGAGGCGCGCGCGATCCGGCCATGCAGGCGATTACCGTGAACGGGGCGCAGGCCGTGGTTACCATTCAGTGATGCGCATGAAGGAGACGTACTTCGTAATGACCGGGACACACAAACCGGGCAGTCTTGCCTCTGCGGGGAAGGCGGGGAAGAAGGTCCGCGGCTTTACCCTGATCGAGTTGATCGTGGCAACCGCGATCCTGGTGATCCTGACGACCATGGCGCTTCCCCTGGCGCGGGTGGGCATCATGCGTGAAAGGGAGCGCGAACTGCGCTACGATCTGTGGCAGATGCGGGATGCGATCGATCGCTTCAAAGACGCAGCCGACCGTGCGGCCTTCCAGATCAAGCTGGGAAGCGAAGGGTATCCTCCGGATCTGGATACGCTCGTGCAGGGTGTGGATACGAACGGGAAGAAACTAAGGTTCCTGCGCAAGATTCCGGTGGATCCGATGACCGGCAAAGCGGAGTGGGGCATGCGCTCGGTGCAGGATGACCCCACGTCGGATTCCTGGGGCGGGCAGAATATATTCGACGTATATAGCCAGTCGGAGGGCACGGCGCTCAACGGCACAAAATACAAGGATTGGTAATGGGACGACTCCGCAAGGCTGGCGCGTGCCGTGGTTTTACGCTGATCGAGATGATGATCGTGGTCTGCTTGATCATCATCCTGGTATCGATCGCGGTGCCGGTCTACAACCGCTCCATCTTGCACGCGAAAGAGGCGACGCTGCGGCAGGACCTGTTCACGATGCGCAGTGTGATCTCCCAATACACGCTGGACAAGCAGAAGGCACCGCAGTCGTTGGAGGACCTGATCCCGGCCGGTTACATCAAGCAGCTTCCCAAGGATCCGTTCACCAACGATGCCAACTGGACCACCGACCAGGAAGACACCATCATGGCGGTGGACCAGCAGGAGCCGGGAATCGTGGATGTGCATAGCTCGTCGAACCTGACGGCCTCGGATGGGACAGCCTATAGTTCGTGGTGAGGCAGTTGGCAGCATTTCGTAGTCAGATTCCTGCCCGACAACGACTCCTTCTCGTTTTCCGTTTTCGCCGTTCTCGCAACCGGTTTTCTTCTGGCTGGGCTGTACACGCTGGACAACGAAGGCGCCTCAATCGCTGGACGACTGGTGCGGGCGGGTTGCATGCCCAAGCATCCGTTCTCGAACGGGGGCCAACTGGACCACCGACCAGGAAGATTCACCACGGTAGTGGAGCAGAGGGAACCGGGATCGTTGACGCACACAGCCCGTCCCAGCTGACTGACACCGTCGTGGAGTCCCTACCGTTGGTGGTGACGCTGGCAGCCGTGTTTCGCGCCGTTTTCTGTATGTTGGTCGCGGCGGTTTCCTTCAATTGCGCGCTTTTCCCGGAAGCAATACCATTGCAGCATGCCGGTCGAGACTGAGATTTCCCGCGCAACTTACACGCCCATTCGTGCTCCTCGGGGTACGACCATTTCCTGCAAGAGCTGGCAGCAGGAAGCGGCCATGCGCATGCTGATGAACAACCTCGACGAAGAGGTAGCGGAGCGGCCGCAGGACCTGGTGGTCTATGGTGGAACGGGGCGGGCGGCACGCAGTTGGGAAGCGTACCGGGCGATCATCGAGACGCTAAAGACACTCGACAACGACGAGACCCTGCTGGTGCAGTCGGGGAAGCCCGTGGGTGTTTTCAAGACGCACGAGTACGCGCCGCGTGTGTTGATTGCGAATTCGAACCTGGTGGGACATTGGTCGAACTGGGAGAAATTCAACGAACTCGAACGCGCGGGCCTGATCATGTACGGGCAGATGACGGCGGGCTCGTGGATTTACATCGGGTCGCAGGGAATTGTGGAGGGGACGTTTGAGACGTTTTCAGCCGCCGGCGAAAAGCATTTCGGCGGCGATCTTGCGGGGAAGCTGATCGTGTCCGGCGGGATGGGCGGCATGGGCGGAGCTCAGCCTCTGGCCGCGACCATGACGGGTGCAGGGTTCCTGGGCATCGACGTCGACCCGGAACGCATCAAGAGGCGCCTCAAAACCGGCTACTGCGATTTCATGGTGACCACGCTCGACGAGGCGTTGCGCATCCTGAAGAACGCGGTGCGGAAAAAAGAAAATATCTCCGTTGGACTGGTGGGAAACTGCGCGGACATCATCCCCGAGCTAGCCGAGCGAGGAGTGGTGCCCGACATTCTCACCGACCAGACTTCGGCGCATGATCCGCTGAATGGTTACGTGCCGAACGGCATGATTTTCGAGGCGGCGCTTGAGTTGCGTAAGCGTGATCCGAAGGCGTACCAGGAGAAATCGCTGGATGCGATGGCGCGGCACGTCGAGGGCATGCTGCGTTTGCAAAAAATGGGATCGGTGACGTTCGACTATGGCAACAACATCCGCACGTTCGCTTTCCAGCGCGGCGTGAAGAACGCGTACGATTTTCCAGGATTCGTGCCGGCCTACATCCGTCCGCTGTTTTGCGAAGGGCGTGGACCATTTCGGTGGGTGGCGTTGTCGGGCGAGGCGTCCGATATTGCCGTGACCGATGACCTGGTGCTGGAACTGTTCCCGGAGAACCGCATCCTGCGGCGCTGGATTGACCTGGCCCGGAAACGCATCAAGTTCCAGGGTCTGCCGGCGCGCATCTGCTGGTTGGGGTATGGCGAGCGGGCACAGTTCGGGTTGGCCATGAATGAACTGGTGAAGAAAGGGAAGATCAAGGCGCCAATCGTTATTGGACGCGATCACCTGGATTGTGGGTCCGTGGCTTCGCCCTTCCGCGAGACCGAGAGCATGAAGGACGGAAGCGACGCGGTGGCGGATTGGCCGATCCTGAATGCATTGCTGAACACGGCGGCGGGGGCGTCGTGGGTGTCGGTGCATAACGGTGGCGGAGTTGGCATTGGCTATTCGCTGCACGCCGGGCAGGTGACGGTGGCCGACGGCACGGAGATGATGGCGAAGCGGATTGAGCGCGTTTTGACTACCGACCCGGGAATGGGAGTGATCCGGCACGCGGACGCGGGGTATGACGAGGCGAAGGCGTTTGCGGAGAAGCGAGGCGTAAGAGTGCCGATGGGGAAACCAGTCGTCGGTCGTTAGTCGTTGGCTCAAGAACCATTTCCACTGTATGGATTGTGAAGCCCGCGTGAAGGAGCGCCGCCGCGGTCAGCCGAGCGCCGCTCCTATGTTCGAGAAGAATGGATCCTGAAACACTCACGTTACTGTTGCGAGGACAGCGCCTCACCATGCGTGATTGCGCGCGGAGTGTGGCCGCATCCGCCGCTACTGCTTCCGGAATCCACGCGCCATCTCGCCGGAACCTTGGGTCGAGGGACTTGGTTTCCCTGCGCCTGACGGGCGCGCGAGACGGGACAAGCGGCAGTGGAAAGTGGAGTCATCGAGAAGCAGACGGATACTTTCCATCCAGCGCGCGCAGGCGGGGGCGGCAACGAACCCCCTTTCGTGTTAGGAGAGAAAATCGAGCGCGCGCTCACGAATGCGGAAGAAGCGGCGTCCGACTGTCTCAAGTGGGATCTTCATTTGCCGGGCGACCTGGACAGTTGGAAGGTGGTTGAGTGAAGTCGAAAGCATTGTTGTTGGTGAATGTTGGCCAGTTGCTGACGTTGCGACCGACAGCCGAAAGGTCTGGTCCGCGACGTGGGGCTGGGCTGTCTGACCTCGGCCTCATCGAAGACGGCGCGGTCCTAAGCCTTGGCGGGAAGATCGTTTCCGCCGGAAAAACTAAAGACGCTCTGCGCGATCCTTGGGTCGAGAAGAATCGGAAGAAAGTCCTCGAGATCGATTGCGGGGGACAAGTAGTCCTGCCCGGATTGGTCGACTCGCACACCCATCCGGCGTTCGTGAATCCGCGGCTGGTGGATTTCGAGAAGCGTACGGCCGGTGTGACGTACGAGCAGATCGCGGATGCAGGTGGCGGCATCCGCTCGAGCGTTGAACCGGTGCGCGGGGCGGGGAAGAACTTGCTGGCTCGGAAGGTGCTCGACGCCTTGCATGAAATGGCTGAGCAGGGCACGACCACGGTCGAGGCGAAGTCTGGGTATGGGCTCACTGTGGAGTCGGAATTGAAGTCCCTGCAGGCGATCCGGCAGGCCGCTGCGCAGTGGCCGGGGACGGTTGTGGCAACCCTGCTGGGGGCGCACGTCATCCCCAAGGAGTTTCAGGGACGCTCACAAAAGTACGTCGAGATCGTCTGTACGGAGATGGTTCCGCAGGCCGCGCGGCGGAAGCTCGTCCAATTTGTGGATGTGTTCTGCGAACGGGGAGCATTTTCAGCGGACGATACCAGGAAGATCTTCGAAGCGGCGGCGCAGCACGGCCTGCGCGTGCGGGCGCACGTAGGGCAACTTTCGGAGACGCCCCTGGAGGCGTTGCTGCAGTTCAGTCCGGCTTCGCTGGATCACATGGACCACGTCAGTGAGGAAGATATTTCACGATTGGCGAAGCAGGACACGGTGGCTACGTTTGTGCCGGGTGCAAACTACTTTCTGGGATTGAACGAATATCCTGCGGCCCGCAAGTTTATCGATGCCGGGGTTCCGGTAGCGTTGGCGACCGATTACAATCCTGGTAGCTCCCCCACAGCCAGCATGCCGTTCGTGATGTCATTGGCTTGCACGCACATGAAGATGTCTCCGGCGGAAGCGGTGGCTGCGGCCACGATCAATGGTGCGTGGGCGCTGCGCTTGCAGGATCGCAAGGGGTCGATCGAGCAGGGGAAAGACGCCGACCTGGCGGTGTTCGATGTGGAGGATTACCGCGAAATCCCGTACTGGTTCGCGTCGAATCGGTGCGCATTCACGGTTTTGAATGGGGTTTTGGTCGCCTCAGGTGGTTCGGGCGAATTGGGGTGAACCACCGCGGGGAGAATTCCGTATAAATTAAGGAAGACAAGGTCAAGCACGGGCGTGCCCGGGGAGTCCTCCCGGGCGCGTCAAGCTGCGTCCATTTCACTTTGTCAGGTCAAGCAAGTTCCGAGCTATGAATTTTGAGGAGAGCATGAAGCGAATTTTTCTGTCACTTGCATTCTTAACGCTGATGACCAGTGTGGCGTCGGCCCAGCGCTTGCCGGAACTGGCGGTTCCGGAGAACTACAAACTGAATTTCGCCCCTGACTTTGACAAAGACAATTTCGCGGGCGAAGAAACCATCCAGATCCGAGTTTTGAAAGCGACTTCCCAGATCGTGTTGAACTCATTGGAAATCGAGTTCCAGGAAGCAACGGTTTCCAGCGGCGGCACCACCCAGACCGCGAAAGTCACACTCGATAAAGAGAAGGAAATGGCGACGCTGGGTTTCGACAAGACGATTCAGTCCGGGCCAGCGAGTGTGCACATCAAGTACGCCGGAATCCTGAACAACGAACTGCGCGGACTCTATCTCGGCAAAGACAAAGACGGCCGCAAGTACGCGGCGACGCAGTTCGAAGCGACCGACGCACGCCGCGCTTTCCCGTCGTTCGATGAGCCGGACTACAAAGCTACCTTCGACATCACCGTGGTTGCCGACAAGGCGCACGCTGTGATCTCGAATGCGAAAGTGTTGTCCGACACACCCGGGCCGGGCGAGGTGAAGCACACCGTGAAGTTCGCGACCACGGCGAAAATGTCGTCCTACCTGGTCGCGCTTGCAGTGGGTGAGTTCGAGTACGTGGAAGGCCAGGCCGAGGGGATTCCTATTCGTGTGTGGGGTACTCCGGGCACGAAGCAGGACGCCGCCTTCGCTCTCGAAGTCGCGGAGCAATGCGTGAAGTATTTCAATCACTACTTCGGCATCAAGTATCCGTTCGAGAAGCTCGACATGATCGGCCTGCCCGACTTCTCGGCGGGCGCGATGGAGAACACAGGACTCATTACGTATCGGGAAGTCATACTCCTGATCGATGACAAGAAGGCCTCGGTGGGTTTGCACCAAACGGTGGCCACGGTCATCGCGCATGAAATCGCGCACCAGTGGTTCGGCGACCTGGTCACTATGAAGTGGTGGGACGATGTTTGGCTGAACGAAGGCTTTGCCACGTGGATGGAAAGCAAGGCCGTCGCCGTGTGGAAGCCGGAATGGCATCTTGAGCTGGATGATGTTCAGGGAACGACCGGGAGCTTGAATGTCGATTCACTGAAGAACACGCGCCCCATCCGCCAGGCGGCGGACACTCCCGCCCAGATCCAGGAGCTTTTCGACGGCATCGCTTACGGGAAGGCAGCAGCCGTATTACGGACGCTCGAGGCGTATCTGGGACCGGAGGCCTTCCGCGCCGGGGTCGACCAGTACTTGAAGCAGTATTCTTACGGGAATGCCACGGCCGATGATTTCTGGAAGACGCTGGCAGAGGTCTCCAAGAAGCCGGTCAATCAGATCATGCCGACGTTTGTGAAGCAGCCGGGCGCTCCGATGGTCAGTGTGCAGACGGTGTGCACGGGCGGATCGAGCACGGTGACGCTCTCCCAGAAGCGCTACTTCTTCGACCAAACTTTGTTCCAGGCTGGAAATGACGAGCTGTGGCAGGTGCCCGTGTGCCTGAAGGAAGGTGGTGAGGCCGGGAAGAGCCCGTCCAAGTGCGTACTTCTCACCAAGAAGCAGGAAAACTTCACGCTGCCGGGTTGTGGCGCGTGGGTGATGGCGAACGCCGGGGCCAACGGCTACTACCGCTCCGGTTATTCGTCAGGCGCGATCCGAGCCATGGGACGAGAAATTGAGAAAGACCTCACGCCAGCCGAACGCATCGTGTTGCTGAGCGATTCCTGGGCTTCGATTCGCGTGGGCGAGCAGCAGATCGGCGACTACCTGGCCCTGGCCGAAGGTCTGCAGTCCGACCGCACACGCGCCGTACTCGAGGAGGTGACTGGACAACTGGAGTACATCAGCGACCACTTTGTTACTGACAGCGATCGTGAAGGCTATGAGCAGTGGGTGCGCCGCCTTCTGACTCCAGCGGCCAAAGAACTGGGTTGGACGCCGAAGCCGGGAGATGGCGACGAGACAAGAACTCTGCGCTCTCGCGTGATGCACACCTTGGGCTACTCGGGGCGCGATCTGGAAGTGCTGGCGGAAGCGCGGAAGCTGACCGAGCAGGCGCTGGAGAATCCTGCGTCGATCGACCACACCATCGCGTTTACGGCTTTTTCGCTGGCAGCCCAGGATGGAGATGCCTCACTCTACGACAAAGTGCTGGATCGCCTGCAGAAGAAGGGGGCGAGTCTCGAAGAGTACTACCTCTACTTCCAGACGGCAGCCCGATTCAGCGATCCGAAGCTGCTGCAGCGCACGCTGGAGTACGCGCTCACGCCCGCCGTCCGCAGCCAGGACACGCTGGGACTGATTTCGGTGGTAATGGAAAATCCCGCCGGCGCCAAGCTGGCCTGGGACTTCGTCCGCGCTCGCTGGTCGGAGATTGAGAAAGTGGGCGGCGGCTTCACCAGTGGCGAGGTGGTCGCCGCCACCAGCGTCTTCTGCGATGCGGGGATGCGCGATGAGGTCCAGACCTTCTTTGCAACGCACAAGGTCCCGACTGCAGAGCGGACGCTGAAGCAATCCGTGGAACGGATGAACTACTGTGTTGACCTCAAGTCACGGCAGACGCCGCAGTTGTCTTCGTGGTTGGAGCGGCGCGGAGGGGCTTCGGGTCAGTAGGGCGCGGTTCTCTCATGTGATCGTCGACGAGCCAGCCCAGGCTGGCTCGCAGAGGCGTCTGTAGCTACACGCGGGTGACCACCGGGGTGATTTGCCGACAGCGTTTGAGCGATTCCGAAGCGATTGCTATAATCGAGAACGTTCCACACGCTCTCTGCGTATTCCGGGTTGTCAGCGCCAGCAGACAAACCCATCAAAGAAAAAGCGTGTCACGGACAACTCGCCCGAAGGGCCTGCTTTGCGCGCGGGATCCAGGCAGTGGCCAGGTAGCTCAGGTGGTAGAGCGCAGCCCTGAAAAGGCTGGCGTCGGCGGTTCAACTCCGTCCCTGGCCACCATCATTCCAAAGGACTTGCCCTGACCTCGTTGCTTGGTCTCAGTCCGCTCTCAGTCCGCTTTCGCAAAACGCCTTGA
>Ga0137415_10000248_pt1 | contig 48075 bp, 42 predicted proteins | sample CZODoug3_1_1_16f_FD_183082 | JGI IMG/M metagenome (GOLD analysis project Ga0137415, IMG submission 183082) | Vadose zone soil fungal communities from Angelo Coast Range Reserve, California, USA - CZODoug3_1_1_16fungal (Hybrid Assembly) | ecosystem: Environmental > Terrestrial > Soil > Vadose...
CGAATCGCCGGCTTTGAAGGCCGGGAAGGTCACCGGACCCCTTTCGCCCCCGCTAGGAGAATATCATCACTGCCAAAAACTCACCGGAGGGACAAAGCGCGCCTAGAAGCCATCTAAGCCATCTCATAAATGGTTCTAGGGGGTCGGAGCTTTAGTTCATCCTGAGCATCGAAGGGCTCCGACATTTGGAGCCCCAACAAACTGGGCTTTAGCCCCTGAGGACACTCTTTCCTAATCTGAGATCCATTTATGAGATAAGTTCTGGCGAAAACGTGCCCATCAAAACGCACGCCGCTGTTCCCAAAATAACGTTCAAGCCCGAGTGGTTTCCAGTCCCAGCGCCTGCGTCCGTTTCAACGCCGCCGCCAGATCGTAAATCACGGGACTGGTGCAAACCTCATAGTAATGATGATCCGAAGTCTTCCCGATTTTTCCGTCCGGCAATAATTCCCTTGCCAGGCCTTCGCGCACCACAAGCAGTTCCACGGATTCGCCCATCGGCACTTCACCGTAATAGAGCGTCACATCCTGCTTGGCCCAGGGCATGTCCAGTTTGGTGATCAGCTTTTCCAGTGAAATTTCCTCGGACAGCTTCTGGAATCCCTCGTCGTTCAACTCGACCCCGTTCATGTTGAAGCGCACCAAAAATTCGTCCAGCTCTTCCGCCGACGCTCCTTCGAGCGCCGTCAAAAATTGGAACACGGAAAAATGCGTTTTCTGCACCGCCAGCATGCGCTTCGCCAGCTTGGCGCATCCGGAAAGCCGGTCCGAGAGGTTCAGCGCCTTCGATATCATGATGCGAGCGTCTCCATCGATCCAATACGTGGGCGCCGAGCCCTGAAACGCTATGCCAATCCCAAGCTCCAAGGGGGGCAAGTGAGTCGTAGCCGTCCCATCATTGTAAGAGTTGCACACGCTCAATATCTGCTTGGCAAGCGCACAGGCTTTGGCAACGGGGCGAGCATCACCCTGCGTGGCCTCCGTCTCGAAAATAGCCAGAATAATGGCGTCGCCTTCGATGAACACTTTCTTCGCCGAGTAGCGATCCAGCAGCCTCTTCACCGGCTCATGCAAGTTCAAACTAAAATGCGAAGCCGGGCTCAATCCCCGCGCCAGCAGGTCCTGTGTCATCTTCGTGGAGCCGCGCACGTCCGCCTTGATAATCACGTGTGAAACCACCTGGTCGTGCTCGGAATCCACTTCCTCTTTCAGCAGGCACTCGTACAACCGGTTGTTGAGCCGTGAAAGTTCGCGAATCTTTTCCGCGGTAACCAGGTTGATCCGCTCCATGCACGCGGCAAGATGTTCCGCATCGCGCAGATCCCGCCGCAGCCGCAAGAAATCAATCGCGAATCGCAGCACCGCCGCCTGCGTCTCCTCGCGCGAATACCTGCGGATGCGCTTTGTTAACTCCTCCAGCGGCTTCATCGTCAAGCGCTTTGCCGGCACTTGCTTCAATATTTCTTCCACCCGCTTGGCTTCTTCCTTTGAAACCAGCGCCTTGCGCAACTGCTGCAAATGGACAGGCGGGCAATAATCACCCGCGATCGGCCGGATCTCATAGCTCGCCAGGATATGCGGCATCACTTCGTGGTGCTCCAGGCGGTTCACAAGCTGCGCGAGCAACCTCGCTCGAGCGGGCCGCTCGCTGTCCGTGGCATTCGCAACGTCGAACAACTTGCGCGCGTTTTCCGGCTCGTTCAGATAGTCGCCGAGCTTCCCTTCGTAATCCTTTTGCACGAACTCCGCTTGCTTTTTCGCGCGGTCCAGCCGCGGCCCCATGTCTTCCAGGGCTTTCTGGAAGTGCCGGAGGCGGTTTTCAACGTCTGTCAGCGAGGCCTTTACCTCCGCCGGATCGGCCGCTGAACTCAGAAACTTATTCAGCAACCCGTCGCCCTTCTCCAGCCGCTTCCGTAAACTCTCGCGTTGCTCTTCCAGCGACGCAATTTCGCCGCGCATCCGCTCCGCCTCGGCAAATAGCGTTCGATACTCCTCCGCGCCCTTGGCCGGCGCGCTATCCGGCGCAACCCGGATTCCCGCTTCCCGCAGGAAATCCTGAAACAGCGCATCCATCGCTTCCACTCGGTCGGGGTCTCGCGAATAATTCCCCAGCAGCACGTAATGCTCCAGGAAATAAAAATCGTCCTTGCCGCCGTCCAGGAACACCAGGCGGTTCTTCAACATCTCGTAATACGGCATCTCTTCCCCAAAAAGAGCCCGCCGCGCCTTCACGATCACATTTTCTTCGATGTCCGTGAAGATCTGCGCCACCAGTTGGCCAATGATGCGCAGCACGTCTCGCCGCGCCGACTGCATCTCCGAAAGCCGCGCCTTGATGACGTGCGCCTGCTGGCTGCGCTCGAAATATTCCCCGCGCTTCCGGATGTACTCCTTCACGTCCAGAATCACGTTGCCGAACTGATTCACAAGTTCCGCGGTCAGAAATTTCAACAGCGCCAGCCGGAACAACAGGTCAATCTCAATGTTTTTCTGCTGCTTCGCCTTGCCCAGGGAACTCTGCAGAAGTTCCGTCAGCAGCTTGCGAAAGCTTGTGGAATCAACCGCCTTGGCATTGCGGAATTCGATGCCGGAAAGATAGGTGCCGCTGGTATTTTGCCGGATCAGGTCAAACAGGTAATCGCGCGCCACCTGCACGAATTTTGGGCTAAGAAAAACGTCGTGGTGAATGTTGTCCACGCCAATGGACAATGACCCCATCGGCAGCGTGAGGTTGTAGCTCCTCAGCGCGTCTCGCGATCCTTCCAACAACAGTTGATTTGCCGGTTCGTTAGCCATTCGAGCAGCCGCACCCCGCCATCTCTCAACCTAGCAGCGGGTTTTGCGCCTCGCAAGGAACCGAAAGTACCGTCGTGGCGAGATAGTTAGCGCGGCATTGCCCGTTTGGTCACTTAGAATCGGCTAATGCGCCGGGCATCGCCGCCCAGGTGCTCCAGCCGCACGCGGATTTGCGGCCACTCGGTTTTCAGGGGGAATTTCTCCGACCATTCCAGGATCACGATCGCGGGCTTCGCAAAAACGTCTTCCAGCCCGAGCGTCTCAAAGTCGTGAAAACTTTCCACGCGATACAGATCGCCATGAAACACTTTGCCGCCTGTTCCGTATTCATGCAGTAGCGTAAAGGTCGGGCTGGTCACTTCATCCTCTTCCGCCGCCTTCAGCCCGGCCACAATGCCCTTCGTCAGCGTGGTTTTCCCGCTGCCCAGTTCCCCGGAAAGCAGCACCAGCACCGGCGTCTTCAGTGTTTCCGCAAACGCGCGCCCCCAGGCCACTGTCTCCTCGGCCGAATGCGTGATCGCCTCTTCAGCCACGCGCCTGCAACTCCTGCAGCAATTTCCTCCGTGCCACGGGCACCGCGCGCGCCACTTCCCCCGCCAACACGCCCGATTCGTCGCTCTCCGCGCTCACCAACTCTGCCGCACGTCCGTGCAAATAAGTTCCCAGCGCCACCACCCGGTACAGATCCCGCGCGCCAAACTGCGCGATCAACGCCGCCAGCAATCCCGTCAACACGTCGCCCGATCCGCCCTTGGCCAGTCCCGCGTTTCCGGTTGTATTCACAAACACATCGCCGTTCGGCGCGGCAATCACGCTGTGATATCCCTTCAACACCACGACCGCGTTCCACTTCCCCGCAAACTCCGTCGCTATCCTAATCCGGTCCGCCTGCACTTCCGGAGTCGCGAATCCGCAAAGCCGCGCCATCTCGCCCGGATGCGGCGTCATCACCAGATGCGCCGATTTACGGCTGGACAAAATCTCCGCCTGCCCGGCAAATGCGTTCAGCCCGTCCGCATCCAGCACCATCGGCAAATCCGCATGCGCCACCACGCTGCGCACAAATTCCTGTGTCTCCGGATGAGTCCCAATCCCCGGCCCAATTCCCAAAACCGTCATGCCATGCATCAGCGTGGCGAAACCACCGAGCCGCGCCGCCTCCGAAGCAATCGTCCCCGACGCCGTCGCCGGCAGCGCCTCCGTCATGTATTCGGCCTGCGCCGCGGCCACCGTCGCAAGCGCAGGCTCCGGCGTCGCCAGCGTCACCAATCCCGCGCCCCCGCGCAGCGCCGCCTGTCCGCACAGAACGGCCGCGCCCGTTTTCCCAACAGATCCAGCCACCAGCAGCACGTGCCCGTACGATCCCTTGTGCGCTTCGGCTGCTCTTTGCAACGGGAGTTCCGAAAATTCCTCCGGCCCCGCCCAGCGCAATTTCCCCTTCCCCACTTGTTCTACCAACGCCGCTGGCGTTCCGATCTCCCGCACCACCAGCGTGCCGCAACTCCCCGCGTCCGCCGAAACCAGTTGCCCGATTTTCGGCGCCGTAAACGTCACCGTAAGATGCGCGCGCAAAACCGGCCCTTGCGCCGCTTCCCCGTCCGACGGCAGACCGGACGGCGTATCCACCGCCACAATCCACGCCGGCCATGCGGCCTTCGCGTCCTGGGAAAACCGGTTCACATTCTCAATCACTTGCGCGAGCAAGCCGCTTGCTCCGCCGCGAATCCCAGTCCCCAACAGGGCATCAACAATCACTTCGCTTGCGGCCACTCCCGTCCACGCCTTCTCCCATTCCGACTCATTGCGCACCAGCGCGACATCCTCGCCCAAACCCTTCCAGCGTTCATAATTCTTCGCCGCATCTCCGCGCAATTCCCCCGGCTCCGCGAAGAGAAACACCTTCACTCGCCCCACCTGCCCCTTCAGCAGCCGCGCCACCACGAATCCGTCGCCGCCGTTGTTGCCCTTCCCGCAGAGCACGCACACAAGTCCCGGCAGCCTTCCATTCCGTTCTTTAAATTTTTCAAGGAAAACTTCCGCGACACTCTTCCCGGCCGCCTCCATCAACTCCAAACCGGGAATACCAAATCGCTCCGTCGTCAGACGGTCCACTTCCCGCATCTCTGCCGCTGTCAGCGCCTTCATCGCTAATCCCGCCGCAGGCGGCTCAGAGCATCCACCCGCCGCTCACGTTGAGCACCTGTCCGGTCACATATTCCGCTTCTTCCGACGCAAAAAACGCCACCGACGCGGCCACATCCTCCACCGTCGGCGGCCGCCCGATTGGATACCGCGCATCGCGCAGCTTTCGCGCCTCTTCCACCGTCAAATCCTTCTCATCCATGCTCGAGGGATTCACCACATTCACCGTAATCCCGTTCTTCGCTTCTTCCAGAGCCAGCGAACGCGACAGCGCGACCACCGCTGCCTTCGCCGCGGCATACGCGCTGATCTTCGCCTGGCCAAACGCGCGCTCCGCCCCCACTGCTCCCAAATTCACAATTCGTCCCCAACGCCCTTTGCGCATCACCGGCAGCGCGCCATGGCACATTTGGAAAACGCTCATCACATTCGAATCGAACACGCTCTTCCACTCTTCCACCGAAGATTCCGCCAGCGTGTTCCAGCGAAAATCACCCACGTTGTTCACCAGAATATCGATTCGCCCGTAGCGATCGGCTACCGTCTTCACCAGTTGCTCTGCCCGCCCCGGTTCCGTGATGTCTGTTTCCACCGCCACACAATCCGCTCCCAACGCCTGCATGCGCCGCAACGCCGCCTGCGCCGCCGCCTTGTTCACGCGGTAAGCAAACGCAATCCGCGCCCCTTCCTGAGCCAGACGCAACGCAATTCCCCGGCCGATACCCCGGCTTCCTCCCGTCACCAACGCAACCCGGTTTCGCAGCGACATTCTTCTCCTCGCCAATTTCTCATTAACTTAATTCCATTAGCTCACTGTTCCGTTCACATTCTACTTCAGCTTCGCCACGATCACCGTCATATCATCCGCTTGCTCCGGGTTGCCCGACCACTCTTCCGCCGCGGTCATCAACGCCATCGCAATCCTCTTCGGATCGCCTTGCCTCACGCGCTGCGCCGCCGCCTCCAGCCTTGAAACGCCAAACTCTTCCCCATACGCGTTCTCCGGCTCCACCAATCCGTCACTGTAAGCGATGAACACGGCGTCTCGCGGCACTTCCACCACTCCCTCTTGATAAGGATAGTCTTCCACAATACCCAGCACCATGCCGCCCACATCCAGGTGCATGGATTTGGAGTCCGAAAGGCAAAATCCCGGCAAGTGGCCCGCGTTGGTGTAGCGCAGTTTGCGCGTTTCCATGTCATAAACGGCAACCAGAAACGTCGCGAACCGGTCTTCCCCGGTATTCCGCACCAGGTGCTTGTTCAGCCGCGCCACAAGTTCCGCTGTGCTCAACTGCTCGCTTCCCGGCGTCAGCAACTGGCTGCGCAACGCCGCCTGCAAACTGGCCATCAGCAGCGCGGCGGAAATTCCTTTCCCCGAAATATCTCCTAGCGCAATCGCCACGTGCGTGGGGTCCAGCTGAATGAAATCGTAATAGTCCCCGCTGACCGATCGCGCCGCCTTGCAGATCGCCTCGATCTCCAATCCCTCCACTTTGGGGAAGACCCGCGGAAACAACTGGTCCTGCACTTCGCGCGCGATGGAAATCTCGTTTTCCAGCCGCTGCAACTGCTTCTGCTCGTCGATCAACCGGTTGATCGAGCTGGTCATGATATTGAACGACTCGCCCAGCACTCCCAGTTGGTCCTTGCGTTCCACCGTAACCCGGTGCGAAAAATTCCCTTCTCTCACAAACTGCGTCGCGCGATACAGCTCGGAGATCGTCTTCGTTATGGCTTTAGCCAGCACCACTCCAATGATCAGCGCCGCCAGCTCAATCACCAGGAATACCATCGCCAGTAATTGAATCTGAAAAACGCGCGCGCCGCTGAATTCACCGACAGAAGCAAAAATCCGGTGGTTCAATTGCGAGCGTCTTGCCTTGTAAAACGCGAATATCGGATGCGCGGGCTCCACCGCTCCCTCGGGCGAAACATACACCGCCTCCAGCTTGGAAAACCCCTCCACTACAGGGTCCAGCCACGACTCCGCGGGCAGCAACTCCCGCTTGCGGGTCAAAATGTGGTTCACGGCCATGTAGTGCTTTTTCCCGATTAGCACGGATTTCACGGCCGAAGTCCCTTCGACCGTCTCTGCCAGCGTAATGTCAATTGGGCCCAGGTCCGGCGCCACGTTCTCCAGAATCTCCCACGTGAACGGCGCGCTCACCTCAACAATCCGTTTCTCCCCCGCGCTCTCAAGCTCTTTCATCGCCACCAGCCGCAACTGGTCTCCGTTCTGAATTAATCCCGAAAACGAGCGAGCCTCCGACCCAGCCACCTCCCGGAAAAAGCCCGGCTTCACCTCAAAGTTCACCCGCACATGGGGCAACTGCCTCCCTATAGAAAGTTGCGCTTGTCGAGCCAGAATCTCTTCCCTTGTCGATGCTGGCATGGACGAGGGAAGCGACGCTTCCGCCGCCACGAGTCCCGCCGCCGCGTCGGACATCATCGCGATCCGGTCTTCAATGTCGTGATAGAGAAGATACGCAGCCAGTTGCGAATACAAGATTTGCCCCAACATGCTCGCCAGGATCAGAAGGAGCACGATCGGAACCACCGCCAGAAACAGGTAGGCCAAAATCAAGCGGTTCCGCAGGCTCCACAGCAATTCTTCGCGCCACCGGCTCCAGAACCTGTACAGCACATAAAAGACTGCCAACGCTCCCAGTAGCCGCACGAACCCAAGGCCGGGGATATTGGTAGCCGGGATGACCGCCGCCGCAAGGCCGGCCAGGCAAATACCCATGGCAAGCCAGTCGAGCTTCGACAAGCTTTTCCAAAAAGGTGTTTGGTAATTTTCAGGTCCGCTCATGGCTACAGAGTTAGAAGAGACACTTTACCCGATTCGCCGGATTAGGACGAGTTCGGTTTCGAATCTTTCTGATCTGCGGAGCTATTCGCTACTCTTCGCGCAACTGCGGGTTGCTGACCCGGCTGTGATGCCGCCCGTAGGTGAAATAGACCACCAGCCCGATCATCAGCCAGATGATCAGGCGCGCCCAATTGATCCAGCCCAGCTTGTACATCATGTAACCGTTAAAGATGATGCCCATGATTGGCACGAACGGCACCAGCGGCGTGCGGAACGGTCGCGGTTGATCGGGATTCGTGTTGCGCAGCACCATCACCGCGATGCACACGATCACAAACGCCAGCAGCGTGCCGATGTTCACCATCTTTCCGATATCGTCAATCGGCGTCACGCTGCCCACGATTGCCGCTAGCAGCCCGACTGCAATCGTATTTTTGTAAGGAGTCCGAAACTTCGGATGAACCGCTGCGAAAAACTTCTTCGGCAGCAACCCGTCGTTGGCCATCGAATACAGCACGCGCGTCTGCCCAAGCAACATCACCAGCATCACGCTGGTAAGTCCTGCCAGCGCCCCCAGTGTAATCACATGTGAAGCGGTGGACAATCCGCGGTCCATAAAAGCTCGCGCGATCGGCGCTTCAATGTTCACTTCTTGCCAGTTCACCATCCCGGTGAGCACGCCGGCCACCAGGATATACAGAACCGTGCAGACCAGCAGCGACACGATGATTCCGATCGGCAAATCGCGCTGCGGATTCTTTGCTTCCTGCGCGGTTGTTGAAACCGCGTCAAACCCGATGTACGCGAAGAATATGTACGCCGCCCCGGCTCCAATGCCTCCGAAACCATACGGTGCGAACGAGTGCCAGTCATGGCCCCAATTCGCGAAATTGATGTAACGCATTCCCAGGACGATAACGAACAAAACCACCGAAACCTTCACCACCACAATTGCCGTGTTGAATCGCGCGCTTTCCTTGATTCCGATCGCCAGAATCGCGGTAATTACCAGCGCAATGATAAATGCCGGCAGGTTAAACCCGATCTCCACCCCAAAAATCTTCGGCGCGTTCACCAGATCATGCGCTCTTTGCAGCAATTCCGGCGAATGCATCGCCATGATTGCTGTCACTTTATCGAGAAAGGCCTGTGATCCCGGAACCAGGCTTGGGTCCGCCGTTCTTGCCATCTCTCGCGCCACGATCTTTTCCGCGGTCCCGAGCGCCGTCCAATGGTCGTAAGCCAGCCACAGCGGCATCTTGAGATGAAAAATGTTCAGCAACTCGATGAAGTGATTCGACCAGCCCGAGGACACCGTGCTCGCCCCCATGGCATATTCCAGCGTCAGGTCCCAGCCAATGATCCACGCGAACAGTTCGCCCAGTGTGGCGTAAGCATAGGTATAGGCGCTGCCCGCCAACGGAATCATCGCCGCGAATTCCGCGTAGCAAAGCCCTGCGAACGCGCAACCCAATCCCGAAAGCACGAAAGACAGCATGAGCCCCGGGCCTGCATAGTGCGCACCCAACCCGGCCAGCACGAAGATGCCCGCGCCGATCACCGCGCCCACACCCAGCGCCGTCAGTTGAAACGGCCCAAGAGTGCGCTTCAGGCTGTGCTCGCCCGTCTCTTTGGACTCGGCAAGCAGCATCTCCAGCGTCTTCTTTGCAAACAAGGGGTTGCCCATGCAACTCCTCCTTCTCTATTCTGCTTTTTGGAATTCGCCCGCTACCCCGCGCCCTGCCTCGTCCGTTTCAGCCGCGCCCACAGCCAGTACACCGGCAAGCCCAACAGCACGATCACCATGCCCATGCCCGCCGTCTGCGTTTCATACAGCAGGAGCACACCCATGATTCCGCTTGCTGCCACTATATACAACACCGGCACCATCGGATACCCAAATGCCTTGTACGGTCTCTCCGCATCCGGCCGCCGAACGCGCAGCACAATAATCCCCGCGATCGTCAACGCATAAAAGAGCAGCGCCGCGAACACCACGTAGTCCAGCAGATTGCTGTACAGATTTCCGTACGTTCCATCCGGCTTTCGCGTGCGCAGCAAAATCAAAACCACAATCCAGATTCCCTGGTACACCAGCGCAACGCCCGGCACACCATGTTTATTCAACTTTCCCGTCGCCCGGAAAAATAATCCGTCCTTTGCCATCGCGTAGGCTACGCGCGAACCCGCCAGAATCAGTCCGTTGTTGCAGCCAAACGTCGAAATAATGATGGCAATCGCCATCATCCACGCACCCTTGGCGCCAAACACCGCCGAAAGAGCCGCCGTCGCCACGCGGTCATCCGGCGCGCTCTGGATCTGCGCCAGCGGCAGCGCGCACAGGTAGGCCAAATTCGCCAGACAGTACAGCGAGATCACGATTACCGTCCCGAACGCCATCGAGAGCGCCACGTCGCGCTTCGGATTCTTCACTTCCGCCGCGGTAAAACCGATGTTGTTCCAAGCATCCGCCGAAAACAGCGAGCCCACCTGCGCGACTGCCAGCGCCAGCAACAACCCGTACCAGCCGCTTCCCGCCGTCACCGTCGGCAAGAGTCCTCGCAGAAATCCCACTCCCGGCTCGATTGTCTGCGCCCCGCGAATCGCCCACAGATGAGAAAAATTGTCCGCAATCGCCGTGGCGTTCCGTGCCACAAACACGCAAATCAGAATCAGTCCCAGCAGTGAGAGCATCTTCGCCGAAGTGAAAATATTCTGAATCCATTTCCCCAGCTTTACGCCCCGCGTGTTCAGGTAAGTCAGGAAAATGATCATCAGTACGGCAACCAGTTGCTGCACCGAAAGGCTGATCGCAAATTTCGAGGAAAAATTAATCGGCGGGATAACCCACGTCTTCGGAGAGATGGAAGGAAACAACACGCCCAGATAACGCGAAAATCCGATGGCTACCGCGGCGATCGTCCCCGTCTGGATTACCAGAAACAGCGTCCAGCCATACAAAAATCCCCACAGCGGCGAATACGCTTCCCGCAAATACACATATTGCCCGCCCGCGTGCGGAAACATCGCCGCCAGTTCGCCATAGGAAAGCGCCGCCGCAATCGTCAGGCAGCCCGTCAAAATCCAGGTCAGCAGCAGTCCCCCCGCTGAACCCGTCTGCCGCGCGATATCCGCAGCCACAATGAAAATCCCCGACCCGATCATCGAGCCGACAACAATCATCGTTCCATCAAATAGTCCGATGGCCCTGACGAATTCGTGCTCGCCCTTGGCTGCGACCGTGCCCGTTGCTGTCACGCTAGTAGCGTCGGCCATTCGTTCGGTCCCTCAGTGGGAAGCCGCAGGCTTCGCGGCATCCAGTCGTCGGATAAACTCCCGGACCATTCCGGCCGGGTCCTTCGCCTTAAGAATGTCGCTGATCACCGCCACGGAATCCGCCCCCGCCGCCAGCACATCCGCGGCGCGTTCCAACGTGATACCACCGATTGCGACGATAGGCTTTCCCGTCAGCGCGCGCACACGGCGCAAAAGTTCGGTGCCCACCACGGGATCGGGATTTGCCTTGCTGCTGGTTTGGAAAATAGGACCCACGGCAATATAATCCGCCGAACTGGCCGCGGCCTTCCGGAATTGTTCAAGGCTGTGCGTCGAAACGCCAACCCACCGGTCAGGCCCGATCACCCTGCGGGCCTGCTCCACACCCAGATCGTCCTGCCCAACGTGCACGCCGTCCGCTCCCGCAAGGTACGCCACGTCCGGCCTGTCGTTCACAATAAAAATACACTTCGCCCGCCGTGCCGCCTCTGCAATTGCACGTGACTCGTTCCAAAGCTCCCGCGCCGCCGCGTTTTTGGCGCGGTATTGCAGCAGCTTTACCCCTGCATCCATCAGTTTTTGTGCTGTGTGCCCGGCTGGTTCCGTCAACATTCCTGCGTCTAATATCACATACAGCCTGGGCAGGACAAGGCGCATGAAACGCTATTTTCCGTTGCCGCCAAGAAGTTTTTCGATGAAGTGGGTGTCGAACTTCCCGGCTTCAAAATCCGCGTCGGCCATAATCCGCCGCTGCAGCGGTATCGACGTCTTGATTCCCTCAATCACAAACATTTCCAGCGCCCGCTTCATTCTTCCAATCGCTTCCGTGCGGTCGCGCCCCTTCACAATCAGTTTGGCCACCAGCGAATCGTAGTACGGCGGAATCACCGCTCCCGAATACGCCGCCGAATCCACGCGCACACCGGTGCCCCCCGGCGCCTGAAACGTGGTAATGCGCCCCGCCGAAGGCACAAACGTCTCCGGATCCTCCGCATTGATCCGGCATTCGATCGAATGCCCCGAGAAATGCATCTCGCCGACCGCGTCTTCCATCTTTTCGCCGGCAGCAATGCGGATCTGCGACTTCACGAGGTCCACGCCGGTGATGAATTCCGTCACCGGATGCTCCACCTGGATGCGCGTGTTCATCTCGATGAAATAAAGCGAGCCGTCCGTGTCCATCAGAAATTCCACGGTGCCCGCGTTCGTATACTCAACGGCTTCCAAGGCCTTCACTACTTTCGTACCCAGTTCCTTCCGGCGTTTCGGATCAATCGCCGGCGAGGGCGATTCCTCCACCAGTTTCTGGTGCCGCCGCTGAATCGTGCACTCCCGCTCGCCCAGATGAATCACTTTCCCGTGTTGGTCTCCCAGCACCTGAATCTCGATGTGCCGGGGATGCTCCAGGAACTTCTCCATGTACACATCGGGAGTCCCAAACGCCTGCTGCGCCTCGCTCCTCGCGGTCTGGTACGCCGCCAGCAACTCGTCCTTGCTGCGGACCACGCGCATTCCGCGCCCGCCCCCGCCCGCCGCCGCCTTCAGTATCAGCGGAAACCCGACGCGAGCCGCTTCTTTGGCAAGCTGATCTTCGCCTTCCACCACGCCGTCGCTTCCCGGAATGGTCGGCAGCCCGCGCGACTTCATCTCCCGCCGCGCGCGATCCTTCTCTCCCATCATCTCGATCACTTCCGGCTTCGGCCCGATGAAGGTGATCTCCGACGCTTCGCAAACCTTCGCGAAATTCGCGTTCTCCGAAAGAAATCCGTAGCCCGGATGAATCGCATCCACGTTGGTGATTTCCGCGGCGCTGATCACCTGCGGAATGTTCAGGTAGCTTTCGCTGCTTCGCGGCGGCCCGATGCACACCGCTTCATCCGCAAATCGCACGTGCAGCGAATTCCGGTCCGCCTCCGAATACACGGCCACCGTCGGAATTCCCAGCTCTTTGCAGGCGCAGATGACTCGCAGGGCGATCTCCCCGCGATTGGCAACTAGAATTTTCTGGAACATAAGTCAGGCACGCCGCTTACCGCTTGCGGCTTGGGCGAATCCCGAACAACGGCTGGCCATACTCCACAGGCTGTCCGTTCTCCGCAAAGATCCGCAGCACTTCTCCGCTGATTTCAGACTCGATCTCATTCATCAGTTTCATTGCTTCCACGATGCACAACGTCTGCCCCTTATCCACGTGTGACCCGACCTTCACAAACGCTTCGGCTCCCGGGCTGGGCGACCCGTAAAAGGTCCCTACAATCGGCGAATTAATCAGGTGCAGGTCTTCTCCGCCGCGCACGTCCGCCGCGCGTGCGGACTCCGTGCCCCTGCTTTCGGTTTCCGGCGGGCTGACCGCCGACGGCACGATAATCTCCGCTGAAGCGCGGGGCGCCGCAACTGCCATATGGGCGCTGGGCTTTCTTAGACGAATCCGCAGATCGCCCCTCGAATACTCAAACTCCTCAAGGTTGTGCTCGCTCATGAAGCGCAGCAACTGTTCGATCTGCCCGATTTCGGGATTTGCAAACGACGGGCTTTCACTCGCTTTCGCGGTCTTTTTCCGTTTCATGCCTGTTCTTAGAGTTCGATAAGATCCCGCTTTACGCGGGTCAAAACTTCATTCCGACCTGCTTGTACCACCACGTCGTCTTCAATCCGGATTCCGCCGACGCCTTCCACATAGACCCCGGGTTCTATGGTAATCACATTTCCCGCTTCCAGTCGAACCGTCTGCCCGCGGGCCACCCGTGGTTCTTCGTGCACCTCCAGGCCTAAACCGTGCCCTGTACTGTGCACAAAATACTTTTCCAATCCGTTTTTCTTGAGGACTTCCCGCGCGGCCGCATCCACTTCTCCGCAAGTTACCCCTGCCTGGACGGCAGCGACCGCGGCCTCTTGCGCTTCCTGAACCGACCGGTACCATTCCCGCACGCGCTTGCTTGCACGCCCCACATGCACGGTGCGCGTCATGTCGCTGCAATAGTGGCCGAGTATAGCACCCAGGTCCAGCACGACCAACTCATTTTTCCTCAGCTTCTTAGCCGTCGGCCGCGCATGCGGCAGCGCACTCCGTGGTCCCGAAGCCACAATCGTTTCAAAGGAAGCCCCGCTGGCCCCGCGCCTTTTCATCTGATACTCGATCTCCGCTCCCAACTCGCTCTCACGCACTCCCGGCCTCACCACCTTCAGCACGCCCTCGAGGACTTCCCCCGCCAGGATGGCCGCCTTTCGCATTACCGCCAGTTCCTGCGCGTCTTTTCGCATCCGAAGGCTCGCAACCAGTCCCGTTGCCTCAACTCCCCGTGCTTTGCTCCCCAGCGCCTTTCGCAGGGCATTCCACTGCGCGAGCGTCAAGTGATTCGCATCGTATCCGACCTTGCCCATCCCTTTTTTTCGAAGAAAAGTCCCAACGGCCGCATACAAACTGCCTTGTTGCAGCTCAATTTTCACTCCCCTCGTCTCTTCCTTCGCTTGCACGGTAAAGCGCCCGTCGGTCACAAGCGTCGCGCCGTCCCACGAGATAACCAGCGCCCCGGATTCCCCGGTAAAACCCGTCAGGTAATACCAATTCGCCGGATGCGTCACCAGCAGGCAGTCCAGTTTCCTGCCGGCCAATTCCGCCAGAACGCCTTTTCGTCTTTTCGTGTGTTCTGCGCCCATAAAAAAATCGAGGAGACTTGCGCCTCCTCGATTTCAGTCTACCCGATTTATTCCTGCCGTGCTTCCGAGCCGACCTAAATCATCATCCGGGAATAATGCGCGGGGTGATGAAGAACAGCAGTTCCTGCGATTGCACCGAAACGTTGGTTCGGCGGAAGAGATACCCGATAATCGGCAGGCTGCCCACAATCGGCACTTCCGTGATGTTCGTCTGTTGGTTCGTGACGATGATGCCGCCAATGACCACCGTGCCGCCATCGGCAACCGTCACCTTCGTCTGCGCTGCTTGCGTATCCAACGCCGGAATGCCCTGCACGCGTGGAATACCGTTGTCAATCTGCGTGTTTTCCACCAGCACGTCCATGAACACCGTGCCTTCGGCGGTAATCTGCGGAGTCACTTCCAGTTGCAACACGGCGTCGATGTACTGCACCGAAATCGTGTTGTTGATCACCGTCTGGATCGGAATCTTCGTACCTTGCTTCACGATCGCTTTTTCGTTGTTCTGCGTGATCACCTTCGGCTTCGAGAGCAATTTGCCGACGCCCTTCGATTCCGCCGCGGTGATAAACAGGTCAACCGCGAAGTTCGGTGAACGGTGGCCGAAGTAGAAGCCGCTTGTCGGTACGCTGGCGCCCAGGTTCACGTTCAACGGCAATCCAGGGGTGCTGCTGCCGCTGCCCGAGGATGGTGTCCCAACGAGCGGAGGCTGCGGAATTCCTCCGCCGGTCGTTACCGGGCTTACCCCGACGTTGGCCGGTCCACCAAAGATCGAGCGGCCGCCCGTGGTGGTTCCCGCAAAACCCCACTGAACGCCGATGTCTTGAGCAAACGTTCTGGAAGCGGAGACGACGCGTGCTTCTATTTCCACCTGTTGCGACTTGCGATCCAGTTGGCGGATCAGGTTGTCGATCGTCGGAATCACCGAGGGGATGTCGCGGATAATCAACTGGTTCGAGCGGTCATCCGAAAGAATATCGCCGCGGGCCGACAAAAACTTCTTCAGCGTGTCCTTCATCGTCGTGGCTTTCGCGTAGCTCAACACGCGCGTAACGGTCACCGGCGCCACCGCTTCGGCTTGTGCCTTTTCCAGGTCGCGCTCGGACTCCGCTTCCTTCTTCAGCGTCTCGCGGGTCGCCACACGCAGCACATTGCCCGTCAATTGCTTGTCCAGGCTGTTGTTCTGCAACACGATGTCCAGCGCCTGATCCCAGGGCACTTCATCCAGCACGATCGTCAAAGTGCCTTTCACGTTGGGATCCAGCACCACGTTCAATCCGCTGATTTCATGAATCAACCGGAAGAAGTCCTTCAGGTCGACGTCTTTCAGGTTTACGGAAATCGGCTCACCCGTATAGTGCCCGGCTTGCGGGGCGTTGCTTCCGCCGGACGCCTGCTGGGCCGCAACTGTCGTCGCCGCCGTTGTTGCCTGCTGGACCGCCATCTGCGATGCCTGCTGCGACCCGCCGTCGGGACGCGCTGGCGCACTCTTCTCGTGCAACGATGCCAAAACCGCGGAGGGCTGAGTCAATTCGCTCGGCAGCGGAAACCGCGGAGCGGCCGCATTCGAAGCATTCTTCCTGAGCACGTTCGTCTTGGGAGCGTTGGCCACATATTCGATCGACTTTTTCGTGGATTCCACGGCAGTCGACGTCACCGGCGCTACCCCGCCGGCATTTGGCGTTGCCTGCATCTGGAAGTACACCACCAGCGCATCGCCTTCATGCGTGATCTGATAGGGGGTTTCTCCCGTCAAGTCCACCACCACGCGCGCTATGTCCGGACGGAACTGCCCGATCCGCACGCCGCGCACCGGCGCCGACACGCCAGGAATCACGGTCCGCTGCACTCCCAGCCGCGCCCCGCTGAAGTCCAGCACCAGGCGCTCCGGGTTTTGCATACGGGAAGTGTGGAGTTCGAGTCGCGCTGCTCCTTCGACTCGAATCGCCGCCCGCTGCGGCTCCTGCGTGATCGCCACGCTCGAAATTACCGCGGCGGTCGATGTCGCGCCAGCGGGCTCCTGACCGCGAACGGTCGCCAGGCTTCCGCCCAGCACCGCGCTCGCTACTATCAGGCAGCCACACCGGAAGGCCGGCCAGTTCGTCTTCATTGCTGTTCTCCTGCACTGGAGTAAATTCTCTTGTTCACTTGACGTTCCACTGGTTTCCCGAACGCATCTTTCCCGATTTCGTGGAACGACACGCCGTCCATGGCAATCTTTTCCACTCGCCCGTCGTACAACTGATCCCCTTCGCGCAGGAAATACGTCCGCGCTTGCGGATTCGTCACCACCGCGATCATCCCGTTCGGTGCTCGCACAATTCCATCCAGCCTCAGGGTTCCCACCTGCAATCCCGCTTTTCCTGGTGGCAGACCCGCCCCGGCCCTCGCTGCTGCTTCCTGGCGGCTCGTCAGCGATTCGAAGGGATCACGCCGCGAAACCTTTGCTTCGGACGGCTCAGCGGTCCCGGTTCGAGTTGAGATCGCCGCTTTCTTCGCCGCCGGTTTCTTTGCAGGCTTTGTTGACGGCTTGGCCGCCTTTGGAGCCGTCGCCGGCTTGGCAGGCGTCTTTGGCATTGCTGCTTGTGCGGCGGGTTTCGGCGTAGGCTTCTGAGCCGCAGCAGGCGGCGCCACAGGCTTTGCTGCCGGCTTGGCGGCTGGTGGCGGCACTTGTGTTGTCGGCTTGGGCGCTGGTGTAGCCGCTTGTGCCGCTGGCTTCGCCGCTGCTTTCGGAGGTGCGGCGGGCGCCGACTGGGCATGCAAGCTGCTCCCGGCCGTCGCCAGCAGAATCCCCGTCATCACTGTTATGGCTAGACGCATGGCTCGCTCATCCCTGCTCACGGTTTTTTCACCGGCTGACTCGCACCCTTGGCCCCACCTGCTGGAGTTGAATCAGCTGGCTTCGTGAAGAATGTCGTAACTGTAAAAATTCCAGTAACCGTCGTTCCGGGGCGGATGGGGTACTTTGCCCCTTTCCCGCCTGTTCCCGGATCATCAAACTGCAGGTCCCCGACGTTGATGATGCGCGACAGCCGGCTCAACCTCGAGAAAAAGTCCAGCATGTTGAAATACGGCCCGTCCGCTTGCACTTCAAACGGCATCTCGTAGTGATATTCCTTCGGCACGATGTTCTGCGACGTCAGCTTTCTCAATTGCACGTTCGACGAAGCCGCTGCCCCCTGCACCTGCCGGATAAACTCGTCCACTTCTTTTTCTTCCGGCACGATTGTCTTCAGCGTGTCCAGTTGCTTGTTCAGCGCGTCCATCTGCTGCTTCAGCTCTCCGTACCGCTGCCTGTAAACTTGAAGTTGAATCACTTCCTGGTTTAATTTCGTGCGTGCTTGCACCGCGGTGTCATAATCGGCGCGCTCTTGCGCTACCGGTGAACCCGGCACATACAGTCCCGCCAGAACCAGGATTACCGCAATCGCCAAAGCCACCAGGCCCTGCATGATTACGGACATGTCTCGGAAAGGATTGGCCATGGTATCCCCCTATCCTTTCTTCGCCGGCGCGCTGGCTGTCGGACCGGTGCCGCTTGGCGTGCTGGCGGGTTTTGCCGCCGGTGCCGCCGCTAACGGACCATTCGGCGCGATTTCTGCGTTGATTGAAAACAGGAACGTTTGCACGTTCTGGTTCTTTTCGTCCTGCTTGGCGTCCTTAATCTCGACCTTTTGGAAATATCCGGAACGCTTGAGCGCGGTGATGAAGTTGGCCACGGAATTCAGCGAAGCTGCTGCGCCATCCATCGTGATGGTCGAACCCTTCTTCGACATCGACATCAACCACAGGTTCTCGGCTCGCGAAACTGTGTTGGCAACCTGGTCCAGAAGTTCCTGCGCCCCGGTGCGGTCCCGCTGCAACTGCTCGATCGTATTCACCCGTTGCTGCAGCACCACTTTCTGCTTGTCGAACGCTTCCACCTGCAGCTTGATCTGCTCTAGGTCCGTTTTTTGCGCCTGCAATTGCTGGATGCGCTTGTTCTCATCATTCAACTGCGTCTGCCAGGAATGATAGAAGTAGAAGAGAAAGAGTCCGCCGAGCAGCACGCCCGCTCCGATGAATACCAGCGGCAAGGCTGCCCCAGTGTCCACCGGCCGCCGCGACGCTTTCGGCCTCGTTTGTCCAAGTAAGTTTATGCGGATCATGGCTAGTCGAAGCTCCTCAGGGCCAGTCCCACGGCGACAACCAGTCTTGGCGCCAATTCCCGGATTTGATCTTCACTGTGCTTGCCGGGATTGATCAGCACCTTGCGGAATGGATTCAGTTCTTCCACCGGCATCGCGAATTCCTCGCGCAGCAGGTCCACCAGGCCCGGCACACGCGCCGTCCCGCCGGCCACCATGATTCGCTGGATGTTTTCGCCGCTTGCCGTTGCGCGGAAAAAGTCAAAGGTCTTCTGAATTTCCAGCGTCAGGATGTCCGAGACGCTGCGCAGGATCTGCCCCTTCTGCTCGTCGGTCACCGTCGGCAGGGTATCGCCCTTCTTCAGTCGTTCCGCGTCGTCAAAGCTCAGGTCCAGTTCTTTCTGCAGCGCGTCCGTGTACTGGTTCCCGCCCACGCTGACGTCGCGCGTGAACAGCGGAATCCCTCCGCGCACGATATTGATGTTCATCACGCTCGCGCCGATGTTCAGCAGCGCCACAGTCTGCCCCGCGTCCGGTTCGTAGTTCACTTCAAAGCAGTTCTGCAAGCCGAACGCGTCAATGTCCACCACCACCGGCGTCTTTCCTGCCTGCGCCAGCACGTTCGTGTGATTCAGAATCTTGTCTTTCTTCACCGCCACCAGCAGCACGTCCATCTGCGAATCCATCGCTTCCAGCAACTGGTAGCTGAGATTCACGTCGGCGATGTCGAACGGAATGTGCTGGCTGGCTTCGGATGGAATCCGGTCGTACAGCTCCTCTTCCGTCATCAGCGGCAGCGGCACCCGCTTCACAATCACGGAGTGGCCGGAAACCGATGTCCCGACATTCTTCGTTTTGATTTTTTCGATTTCGAAAATTTTGGTGATCGCGTTGGCCACTTGCGGTGCGTCCATGATCGCGCCGTCCACCACGGTATCCTGCGCCAGGGCTTCCATTCCGAAGCTGGCCAGTTCATACCCGGCCTTCGTCGATTTCAACTCCACAGCCTTGATCGAGCTGGATCCAATGTCCAGCCCCACCAGCTGCCTGCTTTTTGCTCCTCCGAGTAACCACATATCGCGGCCTCTTTCCCTCTCGCTCTGACAAGTCTAGCGGTGCTTCGCCACCACTTGGCTCATCTTGCGTTCCATCCACCTGTCTAGGATCGTCTTTCTAAGTTTCCAACGATTTCCTAGCTTGAATGCAGGTATTTCGCCTTCTGTGATGTACCGGTACAACGTGTCCGGGCTGATTCCCAGATACTGGGACGCCTGTCGTACGTTCATCACTTCGCGCGATTCGCTCACGAGGAACGCCCACCTTGTCTTCCACTCGCCCTTCTTGCATACTTCGCCGCACCCAATTTGTTGCTTTTGCTGCAGGACACAGATTCCCCGGGTGCTGCTCGTGAGTACGTTATGTCATTCACACGGCCTGACCGTCAAGCGATTCTCTTCCGTAGTTGTCCTAAGAATGTAGGTAATCTTAGGCAATTGGCCTGTTATTGCAGGCAGGTAGGACTACTAATTGCATAGCTCGTAGGAAACCACCACTACCGCTTGTACTTTTCCTCACCGTCGAGCCTGTCCGCATGGACGGTAATCCTTAGTTCGCTATCCCCTATCTCAACGTTCTCTACCACTTGCGCCGTTTCCGCCGTCTTCTCAGCGTCCTCTGTGCTCTTCCCTCAGCGCGCTCTGCGTTAAGTCCCGTCTTCTCTCGCTCCGTCTCTCAAATCCCCAGATTTTTCCACATCGCTGCCACCCGCGCCTTCGTCTTTTCATCCACCAGCATCTCATCCGGCCATGGCCTCGCAAATCCCTCGCTCGCCCACTTCCGCGTCGCATCGATTCCCATCTTCGATCCAAAATCCTGCATCCGCGCTGCGTGATCCAGCGTGTCCACCGGCCCCAAAGTAAATTGCACATCCCGCTCCGGATCAATCGCGCAAAGTGCCTTCCACACCACCTCGCGATAGTCGTGCACATTCACGTCGTGGTCCACCACCACGATCACTTTCGTAAACATCGCTTGCCCCAGCGACCAGATCGCGTTCATCACTTTTCGCGCGTGTCCCGGAAACGATTTTCGAATCGACACAATCATCAGGTTGTGGACAATCCCCTCCGCCGGCATGGACACATCCACAATCTCCGCGTGCGTCAACTTCATCAGCGGCAAAAACACCCGTTCGATCGCATATCCCATATAAAAATCTTCCTGCGGCGGCCGCCCCACCACCGTCGCCAGGTAAATCGGGTCCTTCCGATGCGTCACGCACTCCACGTGGAATACCGGATACTCCCCTTCCAACGAATAAAATCCCGTGTGATCGCCGAACGGTCCTTCCGTCCGCATCTCATTCAAGTTCACATACCCTTCCAGCACAATCTCCGCATTCGCCGGCACTTCCAGGTCGTTCGTCTCACACTTCACCAGCTCCACTGGCTCGCGGCGCAAAAATCCGCTGAACATCATCTCGTCCAAGTCCGGCGGTATTGGCAAAATTCCGCCCAGCGTCGTCGCCGGGTCCGCGCCAATCGCCACGCTCACCGGAATTCGTCCTTCGGGATTTTTCGCCCGAGCTCGCCGGAAATGTTCCGCACCGTGCTTCTGCGTCTGCCAGTGCATCCCTGTAGTGCGCTCGTCGTAAATCTGCATCCGGTACATCCCCACGTTCCGCTTCCCTGTCTCCGGATTCCGCGTGAACACCAGCGGAAACGTAATAAACCTTCCACCATCCTGCGGCCAGCACTTCAATATTGGAAAATCAAACAAATTAACGTCGTTGCCCTGGTGCACCACTTCTTTGCAGGGGCCATCTTTCACATTCTTGGGCATGAACGATCCCAACTCCGCCAGTTTCGGCAGCATCTTCAGCTTGTCGAACAGCCCCTGCGGCGTCTGCATATCCAGAAATCCGCGAATTCGCGCCGCCACCTCATCCAGTTCTTCCACCTCAAACGCCAACTCCATCCGTCGCACGCTTCCAAACGCGTTGATCAGCAACGGATACCGCGATCCCTTCGGCTTCTCAAACAGCAGCGCCATCCCGCCCGGGCTCCCGTTCGGTCCCGCCATCGCCTGCGCCCGCTGCACCACCTCCGTCACTTCCAGCACAGGATCCACTTCCGCCTTCACCCGGCGCAACTCTCCCTCCTTTTCCAGCCGCCTCACAAACTCCCGCAAATCCGCGTATCCCACTTCTTCCTCCCGAAATCACACCAAATCAGGCGCTCGGCATTGCCACTCTAGCACGAACGAACTTGGCAATCTCTCGGTCATCGGTCGCGTAACCGTCCCACTCCTACCCTTAAGTTCTGAGTCATATTGTCTCGTTCTCATCACGCAAGTGTTTCGATGTGATACAAACAGTCTCAGCCTGACCATAAATTCCGCAAGCAGATCGCCCCTTCGATTGAAATGAGTTTCCTGAGCTTCTAAGTGCCCGCATCACAAGTATTTGCTGAAGCCATCAATTCCGGCCTTCATCCCTCGAGTCATTCGCAATTGGCTGCAGAATTGCTCCTCTCTTTCTGGAGGGAGCAGGCTTTCGCGTGTCATCCGTGCTCGCATCTCCCAAGTCCCCGGAACAAGTCGTTGGTAACCGGGTTAGAAAATTATTCCTGTAAGAAGGAGAATTGGAACCCAAGCGCGCCAGTGAATTGTTTTGGCAGGCTGCGGCGACGTCCCATTAACCCAACATGCTGAAGCTGCTCCACATGATTCCACTCGATTATCTCTCCTGCGTTTTGACCGTTTTGGGCACCATCCTCCTCGGCAAGAAGCTCTGGCAAGGCTGGGTTGTTGCTGCCATCAATAGCGCCGTCGTTTGTGTGATCGGCGTCCGCACCGCCCAGTTTGGTTTCGTACCCGCCAATCTGCTTTGCATCGCCCTTTACACCAGCAATCTCATTAACTGGCGGCCCAAGAAACAAGATCAGTAGTCCCCTGCCACTCCTCACGATTCCCTGCTAGTAGTATCCTGTTGATAGCCGTATGAACCGCATCTACCTCGATCACAACGCCACCACCGCCGTCGATCCCGCGGTCCTCGACGCCATGCTTCCCTACTTCTCCGCCGACTTCGGCAACGCCTCTTCCATTCACACCTTCGGCCAGCGCGCCCGCGCCGCCGTCGAAACCGCTCGCGAACAGGTTGCCGGACTCCTCAGCGCCCGCCCACAGGAAATTGTTTTCACCAGTGGCGGCACCGAATCCGACAATCACGCCATCTTCGGCGTGGCTCTTGAATTCTTAACTTCCTTAAACTCTTCTACTTCCTTAACCTTCCCTCATATAATCACCACCACCATCGAACACGAAGCCGTCCTAAACGCCTGCCAGGCGCTCGAAAAACAAGGCGTCGCCGTCACCTATCTTCCCGTCAATCGCCAAGGCCTGATCGATCTCGACGAACTCCGCCGCGCCCTTCGCCCCGAAACCGTTCTCATCACCGTGATGCATGCTAACAACGAACTCGGTACCATCCAGCCGCTAGCCGAAATCGGCCGCATCGCCGCCGAAGCCGACGTCTACTTCCACACCGACGCGGTGCAATCCGCCGGAAAAATTCCCGTCGACGTCAAAGCTCTTCAACTCGATCTTCTTTCCATCTCCGGCCACAAGTTCTATGCGCCCAAAGGCATTGGCGCGCTCTTCATCAAGGGCGGCACGCACCTCCGCCAGCTTCTCTACGGTGGCCATCACCAGCGCGGCTTCCGCCCCGGCACAGAAAATGTTGCCGGCATCGTCGGCCTCGGCAAAGCCGCCGAACTCGCCCGCCTCTTTCTCGAAAAAGACGCCGCGCGCATCGTCCGCCTCCGCGACACTCTCGAACAAGGCATCCTCGCCCGCGTCCCCGATTCCCACGTCAACTCGGCCAATGTTCCGCGCACACCCAACACCACCAACATCCTTTTTCCCGGACTCGAAGGCGAAGCCCTCGTCATCGCTCTTGATCTTAAAGGTCTCGCCTGCTCCACCGGAGCCGCCTGCTCTTCCGGCGCCGTTGAGCCCTCGCACGTCCTCACCGCCATCGGTCTCCCCGCTTCCGAAGCTCGCGCCAGCATCCGCTTCAGCCTCGGCCGCCACACCACCGAATCCGAAATCTCCTCCGCCCTCGAAATCGTCCCAGCCGCCGTAGCCCAACTCCGCAAGCTCTCTCCCACCTACCAAAAGTCCGCCGCAATTTCCTGATCCCTCCTACCTCTGTGCTCTATGCCTGCCCTGAGCGAAGCCGAAGGGTGTTCTTCCCTAAGTGCCCTCTGTGTTAAATCCCCTCTTCCTCTCAGCACAAATTCACCAAAAACGCTAAACTAGAAGCTGCATGTCCACGCAGCTCCAACTCGACCCTCTCCCGGCAACATCCATCGCCGAAACCGCTCCCGGCCTCGTCGCGGTCGCCATGTCCGGTGGTGTCGACTCTTCCACCGTCGCCGCGGTACTCCTCCAGCAGAATCACCCCATCGTCGGCCTCACCATGCAGCTTTGGAATCAGCGCCGCCTCCCCGAACTCCAGGGTGACGGCCCCGCGCAGCATCGCTGCTGCTCGCTCGACGACGTCTACGACGCCAAGCGCGTCGCCCAGCATCTGAATTTTCCCCATTACGTCGTCAACTTCGAGGAACAGTTCGAAGCGCGCGTCGTGCGCCCTTTTGTCGAACAGTATCTTTCCGGCCGCACGCCCATCGCCTGCACCAACTGCAACACCGACGTAAAGTTCGAGCCCCTTCTCCGCATGGCTCGCCAGATTGGCGCCGAACGCCTGGCCACCGGCCACTACGCCCGCATCCGCAAGAACGAATCCACCGGGCGCTTCGAACTCCGCCGCGCCCGCGATGATTCCAAGGACCAGTCTTATTTCTTGTGGGGCCTGACGCAGGAACAGCTCTCTCGCAGCGATTTCCCTCTAGGTGAACTCACGAAAGAAGAAGTGCGGAACGTCGCGCGCCACGCGAATCTTCCCGTCGCCGAAAAGCCCGAAAGCATGGAACTCTGCTTCGTTCCAAACGGCAACTACGTCCAGTTCATCCACGCCTATTCCCGCGCCGAAGGAATCGCTGTGAACAATCAGGAAGGCGACATCGTCACCGAAGACGGCTCTGTCATCGGCCGCCACGCCGGCATACACAATTACACTGTCGGCCAGCGCAAAGGCCTCGGCTTCGCAGCCGGCAAGCCCGTCTATGTGGTTTCGATAGATACGCGGAACAATCGCATTATCGTCGGCGAGGACGAAGCGCTTCGCACGAGCACATTCGAAATTGAAAATGTAAATTGGATTTCCATCGCGGAGCCAACCGCGCCGATCCTCGGCCAGGCAAAAATCCGCCACAAGCACGACCCCGCTCCCGCCACCATCGAAGCTCTCCCCAACAATCGCGCCCGCATCACCTTCGAAACTCCCCAGCGCGCCATCACCCCAGGCCAAGGCGCCGTCTTCTACAACAACGAAACCGTCCTGGCCGGCGGCTGGATCAAGTAAATCTTGGTAGCGCCGCCATCCTGGCGGCCAGCCATGCCGGCAAGATGCCGGCGCTACGAAGCCCACCTCATCAAGCCCTCATCAATTCCAAGCTCTCCCAATCGCCGCCGCCAACGCCGGCGCCACCCGCGGCCTCCTCTTCAACATTCTCTTCGCCCTCTTCAAATCCACCGGCCGGTCTAGATCAAAATCCCGCCGCAACAATTTTCCACGCAGCTTCCCTCTCACAATCACTTTCAACGTCAACTCCAAAACCCGCTCCGTACTCCACGGAATTCCCCGGAAAATCCCCGGCGCAAACTTCCGCATGCCCAGCAAATAATATCCGCCATCTTCCGCCGGCCCAATCACCACATCGTTCGCCTTCAACTCCGCAAACGCTTTCCGCACCCGCTCCGCTCCCATCCACGGCGTATCCGTCCCAATCACCACCACCTCGCGATAACCCATCGCAAAACACTTTCGAAACGCGTTCTCCATCCGCGCTCCAAGTTCCGTTCCGTGCTGCGGCATGACTCGCAAACGTTCGCCGCTTTCTCGCTTCTTCACCAGCTTGCGAAAATAGCCGGTCCCGCCCGCCGCAAACATAAACACATCGCAGCCGCGCATCTTCCGGACGAGCCGCAACGTGTCCGCAATGCACCCCTCGTGCAGCGCCGCCGCAACCTCCGCAGACACCGCTGCCAGCAATCGCGTCTTCACTTTTCCTGGTTTGGGAGTTTTTGCAAATACAAGGAGGGCCCGCGAACCGCTCATGGAAGAAAACTCAACTCATTCGAGCGCAAAGCAATCCCGCGTGAACAATCGGACTTCAGATGAACAACTCGTCTTCCTGCTCCACCGAGGTTTCCCTCGCCGGAGACTCAGCCCTCCGCGAGCGCAACACGTCGAGTCCAATTTTGATTCCCTGCACAATTGCCGAAGCCTTCTGCACCGGGGCCCAGAAACTCCTCCGCACCTGCGAACCCGCATCTTCCACCGCTTCCAGCGTCCCGGTCAGAATGCGGTCCACAGCCACCAACTGGCCGCGCAACCGATCCGAAGCTTCCGTGGCAATCTTGTCGAACTTCTGCGCCTGCGAACGGGTCATGTAAACGATGTGCGCCGCGTCTTCCACCAGCGCCGAAATTTTCGGCTGTGTGTCGTCCAGCATGATCTGCGTGCGCGTCAGGATTGGCCCCACGCGAGAGTGCAGGTCTCCCACCATCCGGTTCACGGATTCGGTGGTCTTCTTCAGTTGCAGAAACAGCACGATCAGGATGGTCGTCTGCACCAGCAGAGCGATGGCCGCCGCAAGAATGAAAACTTGCATCGTTATTTGCATACACACCCGACCCTCTCCGCAACTTCAGCGGAAAAACCCAAGCCACCCAACAAATCCTCAGGACTTCGATTCGCGAAGAAACGCCTCGCGTCCTGCATCCACCGCCGCGGACAGCGACTCCCGCTTCTTCGACGCAACGTCTTTGCCACGCTCGATCAATTCATCGGCCCGCTCGCGCAACTCTTTCGCCTTCTTCTGCGCAAATTCCCGTCCATCATCCGCGCGCTTCGACAGATACTCACGCGTATCTTCGCCGGACTTCGGCGCAAACAGCACTCCCATCAACGCGCCCACTCCAAGTCCCACCAGAAAGTAACTAACCTTGCTTCCAACGTTGTCAGACATAAGCGCCTCCACGCAAAGAACGTAGCACACGCATCGGAACGCCGCAACACGGCCTAACCCCCACTCTTGCCACATACTGGTTAGGGCGTATCTTGGTGCAGCGACAAATGTTGCACAATCTTTTCCGCCATTTTTCGCGGCAGCATCCGGCTCAACTCCTCCGCGCTGGCCTTCTTTAGATTCGCCACGCTGCCATACCGCTGCAGCAATCTTTGCGAAGTTCGCGGCCCAATTCCCGGAATATCCAGCAGCGCTGTATGCGTCTGGCGCGCCCCGCGCCGCTGACGGTGAAAGCCCACCGCAAAACGGTGCGTCTCATCGCGAATCTGCTGAATCAGGTGCAGCACCGGCGAGTGCCGCTCCAGAATCAGCGGCTCATCTTCCTGCCCCAAGACATACAAAATCTCTTCCTTCTTCGCGATGCTGGCCATCGGCTGATTAATGATTTGCAGCGACTCCAGCGCCTCGGCCGCGGCGCGCAATTGCCCCAGGCCCCCATCAATCAGGATCAGCCCGGGCAATGCCTTCTTCTCTTCCTGCAGCCGCCGGTATCGCCGCACCACTGCCTCGTACATGCTGGCAAAATCATCGTTCTGCGCGCGTTCGCGTCCTCCGGGCGCTTCATCGCCGCGAATGATGAACTTCCGGTAATCCGATTTCTTCATTCGCCCGTTTTCCCAAACCACCATGGACGCAACCGTATCTGTCCCCTGAATGTGCGAAATGTCGAAGCTCTCAATCCGCTTCACCTCCTCGGGAAGATTCAATGCGGACTGCAGCGCTTCACCAATCGCTTTCGATGTTGGCTTCAGTACGCGGAACCTCTGCTCGAAAATATGCTTGGCGTTATTTTCCGCCAGATCCAGAAACGCGCGCTTGCTGCCCCGCTGCGGCGTAAAAATCTCCACCTTGTGTCCCGCGCGCTCGCTCAGCAATTCTCCCAGCAACGCGTGATCCTCGAAGTCAATGGGCACGTGAACCATCTTCGGCAGGTACTCGGCGTCAAGATAAAGTTGTTTCAAAAGCGATGGCACAAATTCGTGTGGATCGAACTCCTCCAGGTCTTCCCAGTAAAATTCGCGGCGGTCCACCACGCGCCCCGCACGCAGGTGAAAAAGATTCGCCGCAACCAGGGGCGGCTCAGCGTAATAAGCCAACACATCCGTATCGTCGCCCTGCGCCGACGCAATCCGCTGCCGCTCCTCAATATCGTCCAGCGTGCGCAACAGGTCGCGGTACGAAGCCGCCTCCTCAAAACGCTCGCCTTCCGCCGCGGCCAGCATGCGTTCCTCGATGCTCTTCATCAGGTCCTGCCGCCGGCCTTCCAGAAACATCCGCGCGTCGCGCACCGCCTCCGCATAGCGGGCATCCGTGGTTAGCCCCTCCGCGCACGGCCCCAGGCAGCGGTGAATGTAATACTGCAGGCAAGGCCGCGGATGAATCTTCGTCAGGTCCACGTAACACGAAGGCACCAGAAACCGTTTGTGAATGAAGTGCAGAATGCGCCGCGCCAGGCTCGCCGGAAAATACGGTCCGAAATAAAGCGAACCGTCCTTCTTCACCCGCCGCGTGAAATAAACCCGCGGATATTTTTCATAGAGTGTCAGCTTGATGTACGGGTATGTCTTGTCGTCCCGCAGCATTACGTTGAATTTCGGCTTGTACTGCTTGATCAGATTATTTTCGAGCGCCAGCGCCTCTCGCTCGTTTTCCACCAGAATCGTTTCAAGGTCCGCAATCTCTCGCGCCAGCGAACCCGTCTTCGCATCCACCCAGCGCGATTCCAGGAAATACGAGCGCACGCGATTCCGCAGCGAGCGCGCCTTCCCGACGTACACCACCTTGCCCGCGGCATCCTTGAACAGATACACCCCGGGCGATTCGGGGAGAGACGCTGCTTTTTCGCGGGGTTCCATGGAATTTGAAGCGGCGCGGCCTGGCCTTTCGCCGCCTCTTTCATCTTACGGTGAATTCAAGCCGAAAGAAAAACGTCCAGCGAATAATTGAATGGTTATTCGTACTTTAGGTGTTATGCTGCATTCAACTCGGCGACGCAAGCGTACAGAGCGTCGGTTCCAGAAGACCCCGGGCACTGAACATCCTTCGCTGCTCCAGGTACCGCCCCAGCCAAGCCTCAGTGGAAACGAGCTCAATATGCGGAGTCGCGCGCGCGTGTTCGTGTCACGAATCACGTTGGTTCTCGCCAGATCGTTTTTCCCACTTTTTGCAATTGCTATCATCCTGGGTGCCGCGCTATGGGGACCCTGGGTAAGTCTGGGAGTGACAGTCATCGCGATAGCCGCTGCCTTGAGGTTGCTATGATCCCAGAGGCCCGCACCGCTCCGGCCCCGACAATGTTGAGGCCCTGGCGCATTCTCTCCCACCCGCAGGACTGGCACTGCATACTCTTTCATTTCATTTGTCTCACGGCCTACACTTGCGCGTTTTGGCTCTACCTCCACCCCCAAGTAGCCCGCATCACTGGCCCATGGTCCCGTATAGCCTTTGTGCTGGCTTCGGCTTTGGTGCTGGGCTGGATTTCCGGAATCGATGTCGGCGTCAACTTCCACAACCATTCCCACCGGCCAATCTTCACATCGCAGTTCTTCAATCGCTGGTTCGGCCGGATGTGGACATTCTCGGGCGGTTGGCCTTCGTTCTTTTGGGAGTACTGCCACGTCACAATTCACCATGCCAATCTGCTGAGCGCGGATGATTGGACTCTTCCCAAACATACGGCTGACGGAAAATTTGAGAACTTTCAACGCTACCTGTTCGCACATTGGCCGTGGCGTCTGGCCATCCACCTCTGGAAAGATTTGACCGCGCGCCAAACCCTCCGCCGGCGATCGTTCCGCGAACTCGCCATTTTCCTGGCGCTTTGGTCGATTCCTTTTTGGTTCGACCCGGTCATGGCGATATGTCTTTGGGTTCTGCCGCACTGGATCGCTAACGCGTTCGTCATGAATTCAGGGATGTATGTCCAGCATGCGGGATGTGTCCCGAAGACTTCCGCCAAACCGGTAAGCCACTCCACCGTATTCGTATCGAACCTGTTCAATCTCACTATGTTCAATATTGGTTTTCACTCCGAGCATCATGACCATCCCCGGGTCCACTGGTCGGAACTCCCGGAACTTCACCAGCGCCTCAAGCAGGACCTGATTGATGGGCGCGCGCACGTCGTTCCCTTTGGCAATTACCATGCAGCTTTCCTACTCGCGGGCGATGAGGCCCGCCAAAAAGGCTTCGCCGAGCAGGACTCCAGATACAAAAGCAACCTATAGCGGCTAGCGCCCAGGATTACACAATGTCCATCATCTTGGCCTGGCAACTCAACCTGGAATAAACTGAATCGGATAAGGGGGAGTAACCCAGTTGAAACAGAAACCATCCCTGCCTATTCTTGCGAGCTTGACGATGTCTGGTGTCTTCCTGTTTGCCGCACCCGTGCACGCCCAAGACCCTCCAGCTAGCGCGCCGCCTTCCAGCAAACCGCAACCCAAGCCAAAGAAAAATGTGGATTCCGCGGTGAACTCGGCTCCAGACCAGCCCCAGTGGGATCCCCTGCGCGCAGAAAAAGATCTCGAAGTAGGCAAGTACTACATGAAAAAAGGCGACGTGGACGCCGCCATCGACCGCTTTGAAGACGCCACAACGGCGAAGCCCGGCTACGCGATTCCCTTCCTCTATTTGGGTGAAGCCTACGAAAAGAAAGGCAAGAGAAAGCCCGCCGTCAAAGCCTACCAGCGCTACCTCGATCTCTATCCCCACGCCGAAGACGGCGACAAAATCCGCAAGAAAATCGAAAAACTCAACAAAGAAATCGACAAAGAAAAAACCAAACTCTAACGGCCACTTTTTGAGTGCGAGAGCGAAGCTCTCGCTTTTGAGCCTTCAACCCCACCACCCAACAAAATTCACTGCCAAGAACTCAACCCATCCCAACAACGGAATCCGAACTCCGCGACAACCCGCCACCATCCCCTACCCCGCCAACCGGTCCAAAAACTTCCTCGCCGCCCGAAAATGCTCGTAGCGCTTTTCCTCCGCCCGAAATTCCGGCGAATGCGAAATCAGGCTGCACCCCGAACGACGCGTGGGATGCTTCACATGCAGCATCTCGTGATACAAAACGTACTCCACTACAAATTGCGGCACACCCGGCCGGTCCATCCGCCGATTCAGAACAATCTGATTCGGCCCGGGATCGTAACACCCAAACTGCCGCCGCCACGTCCGGCTGCTCCACGCGATGTGCGGCCGCTCCAGTTGCCGCGAAAAATACTTCTCGTTTAGCTGTTCGAAAATCGCCACCAGGTCGTGATGCTCTCCCCGCGGCGAAGCCTGCGCAGGGCGAACACGCCCCCGGCGTAGATGATTGATCCGATTGCGAGTCCGGTCCGACCGCGCATACTCCAGGTACGGCTCCACCAGCGCCCGCGAAGGCCGACGACGAAACACCCGCGCCAGCAAAAGCGCCGCCGCTCCTTCCAGCACCGCCTGCGGCGCCCGCTGCAAAAGATCCGAGAAGCGCACGTAAAACATATCGCCCCGTCGCCGCAGTGTAATCACCAGGCTGCTGTAAGTGTAAAACTCAACGTGGAAATGCGGCGGCCGCCCTTCGCAGCCAATCCGCGTAAACATCCTTTGAAACAGCGCTTCTCCACCTGAAACGCGGGACCTGACTTTGCCGCGCGAACTCAATGCTTGCGCCTCAATTCTTTCTCCGGATCGGTGGCGGCGCCGCCTTCTTCTTCGCTTTTTCCGCTTCTTTCAGCGCGTCCTCGGTGCCTTCCACCGCGTCATCGAGATTATCCTTGTAAACCTCCAGTTCAGCGCCGTTGGAGGCATACCTCCTCAGAATTTCCAGAAAATCCTTGGACTTCGCCGCCATCAGGTCAATTCCCTGCCGAATATTGTCTTGCTTCTCCAGACCAAGCTGAATCAGGTCCGCCGCGTCGTCCACGCAGCCAATATATGAATTCAACAGGTAGTTCAGCATTTCCGTGTGTTTGTTTGATGAGGGATGCTCCAGTTCATACTGAAACTTTGTCAGCCGGTCGTCCGCGAACATCAGGAACAATTTGATCCGGTCATTGGTCGTCTCCGCATCGCGGATCTTTCCCGCCTCCACGGACGAAAGATAATCCTTGTCGGCACGTTGCGCGGCCGCGCGAGCAGGTATCAGGCTGCAAGCGCCCGTCGCCGCAAACAAAGTCAACGCCGCCGTCAAAACTTTTCGCTTCATGGTTTCGCCTCAACTGCCGGAGGCACTTTCACCGGATCCTTCGTGCGCCGTGGAAACAGCGAATGAATCAAAGCGTCATCCATGTCAATCAGGTCCTTGCGCACAATTTCCAGCGGGGGGCGCACCTCTTCCGGCACCGCCAACAATGTATCCTCCACCTCGCGGATGCCGTGCCGCACTTCCAGCTCCAGCTGCCGGTATCCGCCCGGATGGCGATCCGCATCCGGCTCCTGTTTCTTCAGAAGCTCGAAAGCCTGCCGTACGTTGTCCCGGTACTTTTCGAAGATCAGGCCCACGGCAACATAATCGCCCGCCTTGCTGGCTTGCGTGGCTGCATCAAACTCAAGCGCGCCAAGTTTCTGCAAGTCTTTGATTTTGGCGCCGGCGTGGTTTGCGCGGTCAAAGTGTTCCTGCAGCTCTTTCAGTTTGTCCACCACCGCAAGCGAACCGGCGCAGGAAAGCAAAGCCGCAGCCAGCAGGACAACCGACCCGCGTCCCCGTGGGAAACGCCGGTCATTTCTTCTTCTCCGCCCGTTTTTCGAGGACATGAATCCGCTGGTTCGCCTGCCAGACCTGATCCGGATGCTGGTTGCCGTCCAGATCCAGAAATTTTCGATACGCATCCAGGGCGGGTTGAACCTGATTGAGTTTATCGTAACAAAGCGCGCGAATAAACCACACGCCGGCGCCGGGCTTTTCCATCTTTTCCACCACATCGTAACCCGCCAATGCCGCTGCGTAATTCCCTCCCTGGTAAAAAGTTGCAGTCAAGTCCTTCCAGTAAACGACGTTGCCTTTGTCCAGTTGAATCGCAATCTTCAATTCGCGCTCAGCATCCGCAAATTCGCGTTTCTGCAGGTACAGCCGCCCCACTCCGCCGTGGAGCTGCGCATCCCGCGGCGCAAGCGCAATCGCTTGTTTCAACGCGGCGATGGCTTCGTCCAATTTGTTTTGCCCAACGAGGATATCGGCGCGCAAGCGAAGCGCCTCCAACGTTGGTGCCTGCCCGTTCGCCGATTTCTCCGTCTCCGTAAGCGCTTCGTCATACTGCTTGTTCGCGACGAGCAGTTGCACAAACCGCGCGCGCGTCGAGGAGTCCTGCGGCTGGGCGGCAAGGTAGTTCCGGTAAGCCTCGACAGCTTCCGGCTTGCCTTGCGCATCAAGGCTCAGAGCCAGGCCCCGAAGCGCCAGCGCGGACTTCGGCTGCCGTTCGAGAACGCTCCGATATTTCTTCTCAGCCTCGGCCGGCTTGTTCAGTTGCAGGTAAACTCCGCCCAGATGAATCAGCGCCTCATTGTCAGTCGCATCCAAGTGGGAAGCAGATTCGAACGCCTCAGCCGCTCCAGCGAGGTCTCCAGAGCGCTCGAGCGCAACTCCCAATAGAAAGCGCGGCCGGCTCTGGCTGGGCAAAAGCTCCACGGCTTTTCGCAGCGGTGCAACAGCCGCAGCTGCATCTTTCTCCAGCAGCAAAATCCCGAGATTGAGCTGAGCCTCCGCCATCTTCGGCTCCAGCGCCACGCAGCGCTCGTATTCGGCGCGAGCTTCGTCGGTGCGATTCAGTCCCGTGTAGGCGTATGCAAGCTGAAAATGCGCGAACGCCACATCCGGCTTTTCAGCGAGAAATTTCTGCAAAGGCGCGATGGCCGCCTCGAAATTGTTTTTGTCGAGCGCCGCCTGCGCCTCATCCAACAGGTCGTTCAAGGGATTCTGAACTTTCTGAATTTTGCCTTGTGGGGGTTTGCCGGAGGGGTTCTGCGTCTGCTGGAAACTTGCCGCGGGAAACGCGGAGGGCGTCACGGTGAAAAGTGAAACGAGAAACGTGAAGGCCAACCTTCGCTCGCAACGTTTCCGCATTAAGGCTCCCGCGAGGTTGGATTGCGGCTTTCGGGGCGCACGCCCGCCGCGCCATCGCCCGTCGCAGCGCCGTTGTTGCCGGGGCGCTTCGCCGCGCCATTTCCGTTCGCAAGCGCTTTCGCCAGAAACCGCCCGGTGTGCGACTGCGCATTGCGCGCCACCTGCTCCGGCGTACCCGTAGCAATGATCTTCCCACCCTGGTCGCCGCCCTCCGGCCCCATGTCAATCAACCAGTCGGCAGACTTGATCACGTCCAGATTGTGCTCAATCACCAGCAGCGACGCGCCAGACTCCAGCAACCGGCGAAACGCGCCCAGCAGTTTCGCGATGTCGTCAAAGTGCAACCCGGTTGTGGGCTCGTCGAGAATATAAAGGATGCCTTGATTCTCCGAACGAGTGAGATGCGCCGCGAGCTTCAAGCGCTGCGCCTCCCCGCCAGACAGAGTCGTGGCCGACTGCCCCAACCGCAAATAGCCAAGCCCAATCTCGTTCAACACCCGCAGCTTTGAAACAACTTTCGGCACATTCACGAAAAACGCCAGCGCCTCGCGCACGGTCATTTCCAGCACGTCGTGGACGTTTTTCCCGTGGTAGCGCACCTCAAGAATGCTCGATTTGAATCGCTGCCCCCGGCACTCTTCGCAAATCAATTCCACGTCCGCAAGAAACTGCATCTCGACGGTCACCGTTCCGTCGCCCTGGCATGTCTCGCACCGCCCGCCCGGCACGTTAAACGAAAAATGCCCGGCCGAGTATCCGTGCCGCTTGGCATCGGGCGTCTCCGCAAAAACGTCGCGGATCGCATCGAACGCCTTCATATAGGTAGCCGGATTCGAGCGCGGCGTGCGGCCCACCGGCGACTGATCCACGATAATCACTTCCTTGATCTGGTCGTCGCCCTCGAGCCGGTCGCAAAATTCCTTGATGCTCGCGGAGTTGCGCTTTGCCAGTAAAGCGCGGTAAAGCACATTGTGAACCAGCGTGGATTTCCCTGAACCGCTTACGCCTGTCACCACGGTCAGCGTCCCCAGCGGCAGCATCAGATCCACATTTTGCAGGTTGTGCAGCGTGGCCCCATAGAGCCGCAGAAATTTCCCCGTAGGCTTGTGCCGCGTGGCTGGAACCGGAATGCGCGATTCCCCGCTGAGATATTTCCCTGTGATGGATTTTGAATCCTTCAGAATCTCGTCGTAAGTCCCGGAAAACAGCAACTTGCCGCCAAGCTCGCCCGCGCCTGGCCCAAGATCGATCACCCGGTCCGCCGCCTGAATCGTATCTGGATCATGCTCCACCACCAGAACCGTGTTGCCGAGGTCGCGTAGCGATTTCAGAATGTCAATCAGGCGTTGTGTATCGCGCGGGTGCAATCCAATGGAAGGCTCATCCAGCACGTACATCGCGCCCACCAGGTGCGAGCCAAGCGACGTCGCCAGCTGAATGCGCTGCGATTCGCCGCCAGAGAGTGTTGATGTAAGTCTGTCGAGCGTCAGGTAATCGAGGCCAACCTCATCCAGAAATTGTAGCCGTGTGCGAATCTCTTCCAGAATCTTGTCGGCGATCTTCCCCTGCGCCTCCGTCAGCTTCAGTTCCGCAAAAAATACTCTCGCGTCTTTCACCGTCAGCTTGCAAAGGTCGGTGATCGATTGCCCGGTGATCCGTACCGCTCGCGCCTCCGCCCGCAGCCGTGTCCCGCCGCACTCCGGGCAAGTCGCGTACCCGCGATACCTGCTCAAAAACACCCGCACGTGCAGCTTGTACTTCTTCCGCTCCAGCCAGGCGAAGAATCCCTTCACGCCTTCGAAATCATTTTCCGGATCGCCTTCCAGAATCAGCCGCCGCTGTTCCGCCGTCAGTTGCCGCCACGCCACGTTCGTCGGCACGCCGCGGCCCTTGGCCCATTTCTTCGCTTCCTGCAGCAATACCCGGTACTTCGGCTTGGTCCAGGGCTCAATCGCGCCGTCGTCCAAAGATTTGCTCGGGTCCGGAATCACCAGGTTCAAATCAAAATCAATCGTATTCCCAAATCCCTGGCACCGCGGGCACGCGCCATACGGATTGTTGAACGAAAACAGCCGCGGCTCCGGCTCCTGGTAAAGCGTGCCGTCGTTTTTGCATTCGAAGCGCTCGTTGAACGTCAATCGTTCGATCGCGCTACCCGCGCTGTCGGCCACAAATTCCAGGATGGCTTCGCCACCCTCGCGGTAACAGATTTCCAGCGAGTCCACCAGCCGCGAGCGTGACTCCGGATTCACGGCGAGCCGATCCACCAGCACCCACACGGGTTTCGTGAAATTCACGTCCAGCAAAGTTTCCGGCGAAGAAAATTCATGTACGCGGCCATCCTGATACAGCCGGTTGAAACCCCGCTTCTGCAACTCGGCCAGGATTAGCCTCAGCGCTTCTTGCGTCAGGGGCGCCGGCTTCTTTCGCGATGTCCGTTTTCCCGCGGCGCTCAGCTCGGCCGTGGGCATGCGCAACAGATACAACACATAGAATCGCCGCCCGGGCTGCAGCGACAGCACGCGATTGGCAATCTCGTCCGGCGAATCGCGGCGCACTTCGCTGCCGCACTTGATACAAAAAGTCTGCCCGCAGCGCGCGAAAAGCAGCCGCAAATAATCGTAAATTTCCGTGGAAGTTGCCACCGTCGAGCGCGGATTCCGCGTCGAGTTCTTCTGCCGAATCGCCACCGCCGGCGCGATACCGGAAATCTCGTCCACATCCGGCTTTTCCATGCGCTCCAGAAACTGCCGCGCGTACGCCGAAAGCGACTCCACATACCGCCGCTGCCCCTCCGCATACACTGTGTCAAACGCCAGCGAAGATTTTCCAGATCCGCTCACACCCGTAACCACCGTCAGCGCGTTATGCGGAATATCCACGCTCACGTTCTTAAGGTTGTGCACACGCGCCCCGCGGATGCGCAAAACCTCCTGCTGCTCGAGGATGGGGGGTATGGTTTCTTTCGTGGCCAAAGGCAAGCCTAGACAGCGCGCTTTCCGCACCCTGCCTAAACTTCAAAGTATACGACTCCGGTGGGACCCGAGCAAATCGGGCTTAAAGGTGCTTAAAGGCAAAAACCGCGGCGGCTTACTGCTGCTGCAACCTGATGCTCCCGATTCCCCCGTTGACCGAGAGATGAATGGTGGTAGGCGATTTGCCATACGCCTGATTCACATACTGTCCGTCTTCTTCTTTCAGGCCATGAGTGTCAATCGACCCCAGCCCGCCGTGCACAATCGCCACCACGCCCACATCTCTGGGCAAACGAATTGTCGCTTCGCCCACGCCGCCTTGTATCTCCGCCTCCAGATCCTTCGCGCGCTCGCCGGTCAGATCCACGTCCGCCTGCCCCGCGCCTATGTTCAACTCCAATCGTGTCAGATCCACCTTCGCGAAGCGAAGAACACCGCGGCCTGCTCCAATATCAATCTCCAGATCGAGCGGAATCGAATCGTTCACCTTCAAATTCCAGGTGTTGTCGGAATTGGTCACCAGCGTCCCGCCGCCCTCTTGCTCAATACTCAACTCTCCGGCACCGTTGTGAACGGAATATTCAATCTTCGGTGCGCCCCACGAGCTGCCAAAGGAAAAATCAGCGTTCAACAGCGATTCCGCGCCGCCGCTCATCGCCAAATCTCCCGCGGGCATCTTCACCGACATGCGCACGGACTTGGCATCTTTCTTGTCAACTGATTCCACCCTGTGCGACTTCATCGAGGAATGGCTCGGCCACTCGCGCGAGGCATACGTATGCCCTCGCCAGATCAACGCGAGGAGCACCAGCAAAAAGACGACGGTTCCCAGTGTGGTCCCGACAGGAAACGCGGTAGGCGACTCTGGATTTCGCAACCGCTGCGAGCGGTCCCAGAACATTCCCGCGCCCGCAAAAATCAGAATCAGCGGCCAATACTTTCCCACAACCGGCCACGGATCAAAATTGGGCAACTCGCGCGAAAGCAGGACCAACCCGCCAAACGCAATAAGCAGCACTGGAAACACAATCGAACTGCTCCTGACGCCGCGATCCTGTGCCATCTCCGACCTCTCTACTGATAATTACGCAAATCCCGCCAAAATGTTCCTGCAATCAGGGCTGCCGGGTCTGCCGGCATCGTATGTCTCCGCCGCCGGAACGTCAATTCACAACTTCCCAAATCCCTATGCTAGAGTTCGCTGAAGCACTCAAGGAACATCAATCATGGGCAAGTTCGACCGCATCATCTGGATCGTTCTCGACAGCGTAGGCATCGGCCCGCTGCCCGATGCCGCCGACTACGGCGACACCGGCCGCACCACGCTCGGCCACATCGCCGAATATCGCGCCCTGCGAATTCCCACGCTCGTAGAACTCGGCCTCGCCAATATCGCCCCGCTCAAGAATCTTTCGTCCGCGGCCGTTCCCAGAGCCTCCTACGGCAAAGGCGCAACGCACTCCCCCGGCAAAGACACCACCACGGGACACTGGGAAATGGCCGGCGTCTGGCTCGATCAGGCCTTTCCCGTTTACCATCACGGTTTCCCGCCGGAGATTATCGAGCCGTTCGAAAAACAGATCGGACGTAAAACGCTCGGCAACAAACCTGCTTCCGGCACCGAAATCCTGAAAGAGCTCGGCGAAGAACACGTCCGCACCGGCAAGCCCATCGTCTACACCTCCGGCGACAGCGTTTTTCAGATTGCCGCGCACGAAAGTGTAATTCCCGTCCCCGAGCTCTACCGCATGTGCGAAATCGCCAGAAAACTTCTCGACGGCAAGCATCGCGTCGGCCGAGTAATTGCCCGGCCCTTTGAAGGCACCGCCGGCCATTTCACCCGCACGTCCAGACGCCACGACTACGCCGTCGATCCTCCCAAACCAATGCTCATGGACGTCCTCGCCGAAAAGAAAATCCCCGTCTTCGGCATCGGAAAAATCCACGACATCTACAACGGCCGCGGCGTAGACGACTACGCCACAACCAAATCCAACACCGATGGCATGGAAAAATTAACCGCGGCACTTCAGCAAAGACCCAGCGGCCTGATCTTCTGCAACCTCGTGGATTTCGACATGCTCTACGGCCACCGCAAGGATCTGGAAGGTTTCGCCCGCTCTCTCGAAGAGTTCGACGCGCAACTAGCGCCTTACCTGAAGTTACTAGGCGAAAGAGATCTGCTGCTCATCACCGCCGACCACGGCTGCGACCCCGACCCTCGCTGGGAAACCACCGATCATTCCCGCGAATACGTTCCTATCTTGGCCTACACGCCCGCGCAAAAATCCGGCGCAAATCTCGGCACACGGGCCACCCTCGCCGACATGGGCCAAACCATCGCCCAAAATTTCGGCACAGCAATTCCCCACGGCACCAGCTTTCTGCCGGCGTTGTCGTAGAAATGTCTTGGATTATTACTTCCCGGAAACTCCGCTACTGGCCGTAGGCGCGTAATAGCCATTCCTCGTCCGCGCCACCAATTTCCCTCTTCCACGCGGAGGAATCACGTCCACATGCACCGTCCGGAACGTCCCGTCCTTCGCTCCATTCGACGGATAATACGCCAGCGTGTACTGGTGCCGGATATCGTGCGCCACCTGCTCGCAGATCGCGTGCACGTCGTCCACGTTCTCCGGGAAAAACGCCAAGCCGCCCGAAGCTTGTGCAATTTCCGCCAGCGCCTTTTTTGCGTTCTTCGCGCTGCGTTTGTTCTCCTGCCCCAGCAAACCAATCGTGTAAATCACCGTAGACGTCTTCTGAATCTCGCGCAGCGTCTTCTCCAGCGAGTTCCGGCTGGTGTTGTCTTCCCCGTCCGTCACGATCAGCAGCACCTTCTTCTCTTTCACGCCCTTCTTCAGGTGATCCAGCGACCCGATGATGGCATCGTAAAGGGCCGTGCTGCCCCGCGAGTCAATCCGCTCCAGCGCTTCCTTCAGCTCCGGAATGCTGCTTGAAAAATCCTTGTCCAGGTCCAGGTAAAAATCGTCGTTGAAATTCACCACGAACGCTTCGTCCTGCGGGTTGCTGTTCTGCACCAGCGTCAGCGCGGCTTCATTCACCCGGGGCCGCTTGTCGCGCATGCTGCCGCTGTTGTCAATCACCAGTCCCATGCTGACGGGAATATCTTCGCGCTTAAAAATGGAAAGCTTCTGCTCCACTTTATCTTCGTACACGCGGAAATTATCCTGGCTCAGGCCCTCCACAAACTTTCCGCGGTCGTCGTTCACCGTCGTGTGCAGCACCACCAGGTTGACGTCCACCCGGATGCGCCCCCCGGACGGCGAAGTACCACTTTCCTGCCCCGGCGGCGGAGGGGGCGGAGGAGTAGCAACGGGAATTTGCGCGAACGAACCGCTCGCCGCGAAGAGCATGGCAAACAGGAAGCAGGCAGTTGTCAGCCCAGTACGCCTGAAACTCTTGCTGGCTTCAGTGTGCCGGTGCGTAGTATCCGGTCTTTGAATAAGTAGAGAGGGGTGGGAGTCCCTTGGGCGCGCGCAGCTTGATCTTGATCTTTCGCCATCGCGCGTCGTGAACGTGATTGCTTGGTTTGTATCCCAACACATATTGGTTGCGCAGCTCCATGCCGATTTTCGACGCAATGTCCGGCAGTTCATTTAGATGCTCGACAGCGAAAACGCGGCCACCGGTTAATTCTGTCACTTCGGCGAGCAGCGTTGGGCCATTCAGCTCTTCCGGAGTGCGATTCCGATAACCAAGCGGGTCGTAGATGCCGATGGCATAGAGCTGGGTATCCGCTTCCTTGACCAGCCGCTTGATGTCGTTCTCGTTGTACCTGCTATGATTATCTCCTCCATCGGAAAGAATCAGCAAGGCACGTTTGGCGTTATGTGCACCCCTCATCTGGCTCAGGCCCAGATAAATGGCGTCCAGCAGCGCCGTGCGCCCCTTCGGCGCGGTCACCATCATGCGGCTTTGCAGGTCTTCCACGCTGTTGGTGAACGCACTCGTCAGTTCCGCCCGTTCGTTGAAAGTAACCAGGAAAAATTCATCCAGCGGATTCGCGGTCTTGAAAAAATCCAGCGCGGCCTCCCGCGCTTTGTCAATTTTGTTGGACATGCTGCCGCTGAAATCGAAAATCACGCCAATGGAAATGGGCACGTCTTCCGAGGAAAACGTCACGATCTCCTGCTCCACGTTATCCTCATACACCCGGAAGTTATCCTGCTCCAGGCCGGTGACCAGGCGGTTGAACGGATCCGTCACCGTCACGTTGACCAGCGCAAGATCCACGTCCGTCCGAATCACTTTTCCCGGATGAATGGGAATCGCGGGCGTGTTGTGGGATAAATCGGTCAGCTTGGAACGGGCAGGCGGCGGGACTGGGTTATTTGAAGTGGACGGCTCCTGGGCTCGGAGCAAAGTCAGGCTAGCTGCCACACAAAGGCAAGCGCACAGCCGGGCGGCAGCCAGTACGGACACTACGCGAATCCTACACCAATCGCGTTTCACGGCTCCCCCATCCACCCGGTTCCCCAGGATGGCCGCGCGGATAACTCATCATAAACAGCCACTCCACGGAAGGCAATAGCCTACACTCGCCACTCAAAGCTTGACCTCATCCATTACCCGTACCACTAGCAGGGTGACATCGTCCTTTTGTGGATGACCTTTAGAAAAGTCCGAAACTTCGCCGAGGACGCGCCGGATGATTTCTTTCGGGGTGCGATCTTGACAGGATCGCAAAAGCTTTTCCAGTCGTTCTTGTCCCAAAAATTCGCCCTGGAGATTCTCCGCCTCGGTAATTCCATCCGTATACGCGATCAGCACATCGTCAATTTCGAGGCGAACCGCTGCGGAGGTATATTCAGCATGCTCCAAAGCACCCACCGGCGTGCCTTCCGTTTCCAGTGGAATTACCTCGCATCCTCCATTCCTCCAGCGGAGCACCATCGGCGGGTTGTGCCCCGCATTCACATATCTCAGAACGCGGGTAGCGGGCTGGTACTCTCCGTAGAAGAGCGACGCGAAGAAATGTCCCGGAGACGACTCGTAAACCAGCCGGTTAACTTCGCTTACCAGAATTGAAATGTCCAAGTGAGGATGCAGAGCTTGCGCCTTCAACGATGCCTGGAGGCTGGCCATAAGTAACGCTGCCCCGATTCCCTTGCCGGAGACGTCGCCAATTGCGATTCCCCATCGCCCTCCTTGCAGGGGGAAAAAATCATAGTAGTCTCCGCCAATACTCTGAGCCGGCTGATAGGATGTTTCGCACGTTAGTCCCGGAATCGAAAGACTCTCTTGGGGGAAAAAGGCCTGTTGCACGTCCTTCGCGAGCTCCAGATCCTTGCGCAGGGCCCTATGAACACCAGAATCGGATTTCTTAAGAAGCTCCAGGACCGTTTCTACATGATTGCGTAAAAGCATTCCTGCTTCCCTCCCTTGTCCTCTTCCAAGGGCGTGAATGATCGGTTGGTGAGATTCAACTATTTCTTGGAGATTCCCTGTGACCTTTCCGGCCGAACCCCGAATTCGCAAATCAACAGCCAAGGTGTCCCACACACGGAGTAAGACCTCGTTTTGTGAGGCTTGCACGATGATTCGATGGAATTTTACGTCGTGTTCCGCGAAGGAATCGAGATCGAGGTCACGAACTGCGGCGCGCATGGCGTTCAATTCCCGTTGCAATTCGGCGATATTGCCTTTCAGTGCCGGGGCTGCGGCTCGTCCCCCCAGTTCTTCCAAAGCGGCCCGTATCTCATAAGCTTCGTGCATCTCTTTCGGATTCGGCGAATGTACGGTTGCCGTAAGCTTTCCCGAAAGCGTGACCATTCCGAGCGTTTGAAACTCAGCGAACACCTTCAAGACGGAATCCACATCCATTTGGTATTCCGCCGCAATTTCCGACAAGAGTACTAGACTGCCGGGGCGATAGCGTCCGCTGAATAATTCCTTGGCCAGGCGAGCCCGTGCCAATTTGTTGGGGTGTCGGCTGCGGCTGCTCCCGGTAGTCGGGTACTTCTTACCTTCGTCCAACAACCCCATTCGCTTGCTCCTCACGTTATGTTTTGGGCCGGGCTGGGTAAGCCGGTCCAAAAAACTGCTTCTTTTATCGAACATGTTAAAACTCTCTCCTGGAATGCATCTGTGTGGGACCCCAACCAAACTGAATCTCCAAGTTTCTGAGTCAGCTTGGTTTCTGGCTGAAGACCGTTAACGAGTCCACCACCGCGGGCATCAGACTATGCGGCAAGAGAAATTTAGGTGTGTCGTTGGCGTTGAATTCTTATGACTTGCAGGCACTTCCTCCTTGGGATGGATCGAACATCACAGGTAACCTGTTACACAGACGTAACACAATCGCTGTAGCGCTACGCTAGAATATAGATATCATTGCGCTTATTTGGATGCCCCTCGGCCTTGGCGCAATGCGAACCTAATACATGAAGTCATTCCTCTCATTCCAACTTGACCCGGAAAACCATGTCCTTTGGCGCGGGGGAGCTCGGCTTCAAATCACCCCAAAGGCCTTCGATGTCCTCTGTCACTTAGTTGACCATGCCGGCTCACTCGTTACCCAGGACGAGCTTCTTGAGGCCCTTTGGCCGGAAACCTATGTAAACCCTGAAGTCGTAAGAAAATACATATTGGAGATCCGCCGGGTACTGGGCGACCAGCCGGAGGAGCCTGTTTTCATAGAAACCGTAACGAAACGCGGATACCGGTTCATAGCTCACGTCACCGCGCAGGGTCCCGCCCAACTCCCGGTCCCACCCGCTCTGGACGGAACACCAGAGCTGCTGCTTGGTCCACAAGCGACTCTGCTCAAACATGAAAATTCCTACAACAAAGCCACATTGCGCAAGCTCGCGATTCCAGCTGTCATGGTAATAGTCGTGGCAATAGCGATAGTGGGGTACTACTGGCGCGTGCGAACAAGGCTAAAGGCTCCCTCCCCAAGTAATACCTCCATCGCTGTTCTGCCCTTTGTCGATTTAAGCGCAGGCAAAGATCAGGAATATTTTTCAGATGGACTCACGGAAGAGATGATCACCAATCTGGCCAAAATACCCGGCCTTAAAGTCGTCGCGCGCTCCTCGTCCTTTCAGTTCAAGGGGAAGAACGAAGACCTTCGTGGTGTTGGGCAGAAGCTCGGAGTAGCAACAGTGCTGGAAGGAAGCGTCCGCAAAGATGGGAATCGAGTACGGATTACCGCAGAACTCATCAAGGCTGACGACGGATTCCAGCTCTGGTCAGAGACGTATGACCGCGATATCAGTCATATCTTCGCAGCACAGGACGAAATAGCTCGGGCTGTGAGTGGTGCTTTGCAGTTGAGATTGTTGAGCGGCAACAACCCCGCCCCTCCGGGAGGTTCGCCCACAACGAATTCCCAAGCCTACCAGGCCTATCTGCAAGGGCAGTACTTCATCGCACGCGGGCAAGACAAGGAGGATCTCGAGAAAGCACTCTCCTATGCGGACCAAGCAATCAAGCTGGATGACAGCTATGCCCCAGCTTGGGCGCAACGGGCGCAAGTGCTGCAGACCCTGGCCAGCGTCGCTCTGATCGAGAACGCCGATGGGTTCCGCCGTGCGCGGGAAAGTGCAGAGAAGGCGATTGCGCTTGACCCCAATTTGGCGGCAGGCTATATGGCGCTGGGATTGGTGCAGATCAACCATGACTGGGATTGGGAGGGTGCGGATGAATCCTTGAAGAAGGCCTCGGTGTTGGAGCCGGGTAGCGCCACCGTTTTAGGTAATCGAGCCTACTTAGCCAGGGACCTCGGGCAATTGGAAAAGGCGATTGAGCTACGCAGGGAGGCCATTGCCCTCGACCCGTTGAGAGCCAATTTTCATTTGGCGCTCGGCTACGAACTCTTCCTCTTGGGCCGATTCGACGAAGCAAAGGCTGCGCTACAAAGGGCTCAGGAATTGAATCCGCAGCTTTCCTCCCTGCACCTCACTCGCGGCACGATTCTCCTCTTGGAGGGACACCAACTTGAGTCTCTGGCGGAGATGGAGAAGGAAACCGGAGAATGGGAGAAATTGTCGGGAGAATCCATGGCCTACTATGCGCTTCAGCGCCGAGAGGACTCGGACCACGCCCTGAATAAACTTATCGCCACCCATCAAAACGACTGCGCGTATCAAATCGCCGAGGTGTACGCCTATCGCAAAGAAACCGAGAAGGCGTTCAAGTGGCTGGACCGCGCTTTTCAACAACGAGATCCCGGCGTCCCCGATTTTAAATCCAATCCGCTGATGAAAAGCCTACGCCAGGACCCACGTTTTGCTGAACTTCTGAAAAAGATGCGGTTGCCCGATTAACGAATTCCGTTCCGCGGACTATACGGCCTGACCGGTGGCTCACGCCATCAAGATGAGTGTGTTAGCATCGCCAACGGGCTTTAATTTCTAAGGAAGTTGCGATGAGTGTCGACGAACCAAGAATCGTAGTGGTCATTCCCGCGCGTTACGCTTCCACGCGCCTGCCTGGCAAGCCGCTCGTCTCGATCGCCGGAAAGCCCATGGTCCAGCGCGTGTACGAGCGCGCCAAACAAGCCCAAACGGTGCACCACGTCGTCGTAGCCACCGACGACCAACGCATCATCGATGCCGTTCGCGCTTTCGGCGGCGAAGCCCGTATGACCCGCGCCGATCACCGCACCGGCACCGAGCGCATCGCCGAAGTGGCCGCGCACGAGGAGGGCGACGTCTTCGTCAACGTACAGGGCGATGAGCCGCTCGTCGATCCAGTTGCGATCGATGCCGCGGTCGCCTCGCTGCTCGAAGAGCCTGCCGCCCCGATTGCCACCGTAGCCACGCCCATCCGCCACGCGGGCGACATCATGGATCCCAATGTTGTGAAGACGGTTCTCGACTTCGAAGGCAACGGCCTGTATTTTTCACGCGCGCCGATCCCCTGGATCCGCGACACCCAGCAGAAAATCCACGTGAAATATTGGAAGCACCTCGGACTCTACGTTTTCCAGCGCGATGCCCTGCTCGAATACCCAACGCTGCCCCAGGGCGAACTCGAAAGAATCGAACAGCTCGAGCAACTCCGCTGGCTCGAAAACGGCTGGAAAATCCGCGTAGCCGAAGTCCAACACGACGCCGTAAGTGTGGACGTCCCCGAAGACGTCGCCCGCGTAGAAAAACTCCTCCACGAACAAAAACTCTAATCCCAAAATGTAGGGGCGGCCTGCCTACCGCAGGCAGGCTTTACGCCGTCCCTCTCCGGTGGTCTCTGTGTGCATACCTCCGCGCACTCTGCGTTAAATTTTTTCTCTTTCCCATTTTCAATTTCATTTTCGTCCCCTACTGCGTCTGCGGCGCTGCCACCCCTACCGTCGTCCGGTTTCCATCCGAACAAACCATCATCACCGTACCGTTATCGGCAAAGTAAGCCACGAAATTCACGGTAAACGCTGACGGCCCTCCGATCACAATCTTGTACGTATTGTCCTGCGTCCCATCTCCGGCAATGGTCAACGTTCCGGAGATCCCCGCGTTCAGCGTCACTCCGTTCGTATTAATCGCGTTCAATCCCAACTGCGCATAGTCCACCACGCCCGCGATGTTACTGGTCGCCGCGCTGGTTTGCACATACTGCCCGACATAGTTCTCATCGAACGGCGCCGGTTGCACAAGTTCCACGCCGTTCCAGCTGAAACTATAATTTCCCCCCACGCTGGCCGTGGTGAAGGACGCCGCCGATTGCGACGCCATCGTTCCGTCCGCCACAACCCCCGCGCTCACGTCCTGGATCACCGCCCGCGTCGGAGAATAGAGGTAAAACACATACGTCACCGTCCCAATCGAAGAGTTGCGAAACGTGAACGTCCCCCGCCCGCTTCCCGCGTTGGTCGTATCAATCGTATAACTCGCGTTGGAAATCCCCGAGCCAGGCGTCAACTGCGTATTATTTCCGTCGTTGTTCTCATGCAGCGATACCGTGCCAATCCCCCCCGCTCCATCTGCGGTGAAACGCCCAACGCGCGCAATCGGGCCGAAGTTGCCTGTCGACTGCGATCCTCCGGTCAGAAACGCGAAACTCCCGTTAAACCCGGAATTTTGCGTCGGAATGGTGCCGGTCTGCAGAGTCGCAGGACCCGAAGTTCCCCCAAGCTGATCCTCTTCCAGCAATTCCACACGCGTGGCGTCCACAATGTAAAACGCAAATGTCCGCCCATCCAACGTCATCGTTCCCCGGCCAAAATTGGTGCCGTTTCCGTTTGCATCCATTTGATAGCTGCTCGCCGTCAGCGCTGCCGCGCCCGTAGGTGCAAACGCTCCATCGTTCACGTCAATCGTGCCTCCGGTGACATTCCCGTTTCCATCCGCGCCAAACTGCCCGACCAGCGAAATCTGCGAAGGAGTTGTGCCGGCAAAGGAAAGCCCCGAAAAATCAAACACGTATTTCCCATTGATCGCGTTCGCCGAAAACTGTAAGGGCGTCTGCAGTTCCAGGCTGCCGCTCGTCGAAGCCAAGCCATCGGTCTGCACCAGATACCCCTGGCTATTCGACAGCAGGGACGCGCTGAGTTGTAAGCTCCCTCCGCCCGTCACGTTCAAAACGATCAGTCCCCGTCCGTTCGCCTGAATTTGGTAAGTCCCGTTCGAAAATGTCACCAGCGATGCAGCTGAGCCGCTTCCGAGATCCAGCACATCCTCCAGCCCGGTTGTAATATGTCCTTGCCCGTCCGCCGCAAAGCTCCCGACTCGCGCGACGAACGCCCCGGTATTCAGGTCCACGCCGCTCATCGAAAATGCATACTGCCCGTTAAGGCTGGCATTCGAGAAATTCCCTGTTGGCGGTGGTGGCGTAATATTCGTTCCACTGCCGCCGCAAGCGGCCATATAGCCGGCCAGCGCAATCGTCACCGCGCGCAAAATCCATCTCATGCCACACCCCGGTGAGTTGCAGCGGACTGTGTGTCTCGTGGTGCCACATAAGGAATCGGGAATCCACGTGCCGAGCGCACTGCAAGCGCCTGCGTTCCCTTCTGCACGATTCGCGCCACAAACAGGTTGGCGTTGCCAGTGCTTAGCGTTTCTCC
>Ga0137415_10000249_pt1 | contig 48054 bp, 43 predicted proteins | sample CZODoug3_1_1_16f_FD_183082 | JGI IMG/M metagenome (GOLD analysis project Ga0137415, IMG submission 183082) | Vadose zone soil fungal communities from Angelo Coast Range Reserve, California, USA - CZODoug3_1_1_16fungal (Hybrid Assembly) | ecosystem: Environmental > Terrestrial > Soil > Vadose...
CTGCGATTTCCTGAGGTAGATCTGCTTGGAAATGCTGACCGCCCACGACCAGGCCGACATGATGAACATGACGACCACGATGCCTTTGGCGAACAAGCCCATCGATGACCATAGTTCAGCGTAACTCATCGTGTCTCCCTATCGCTTGATTTTGAAATCGATCGGCAAATTCACCAGCACGCGAACCGCGCGGCCATGCACGCGCGCGGGGCGGAACAGCGCCCGCAGCACGTAGGTCTTGGCCGGCTGATCGAAGCCGGGATTGGGACTCTGAATGACTTTCACCGACGGGGGCTCGGCGCGCCCCGCCGTGTCGATGATCGCTTGCACCAGCACCCGTCCCTGTACGCCCGCCTGGCGCAGCAGATCGGGGTAGACGAGCGACGGACCCGACAACACCTCGGGCCGCTCCTCCACGACCGATTCCATGAACACCTGATCGGACGACGGCACGATGCCCGTCCCGATGCCGCCCTCGACGCCCGTTCCCGTGTAGTCCTTGGGGTCGAAGTGCTCTTGCAGATTGATGGGCGGAATGTTCGTGGGAATGTCCGTTGGCGCGACGACTGTTTGGAATCCCTTCAGCTGCGGAACGTCCACGATGGGCGGCTGCTCCTCCGGCTTTTTCTGCTCGTCCTGATTGAGGAACACCATCGCGGTATCAGCGATGGCGTCATCGTTCTTTTGCCCCGCGGTGAGCGTCGCGACAACCGCGGCCAGAACGATGATGCTGTGTCCCACGAGCGACACGAAGCCCAGACCAAACGCGCCCTTCTTGTTTGACTTGCGATTGGACTCGATCAGATGGTCGAACACCGCCGTTCCCTCCCGGGGCTTGGTGGCTCATTAATTAGTACCCATCCGCATTACAGCCGCTAGTAGAGCGAACATTACAAAACGATGACAGCCGGATGAGCCTTTTTGGCTCATCGACCAGGTCGTGTCCCGCCGCGGATTGTGAACTCATAAGGGACGCGAACCCGCATCCGCATTGGCCTGCCGCCAACCATCGCAGGCCGAAACAGGGTCGATACCAGGGCCTGCCGAGCAGGGGCGACAAAGGCAGGATTAGTCGTAAAGACGACGAGGGTGGAGTCGGCAGACACACGCCCAGTGGTGTCCACGACAGCTTCGAGCAACACCCGGCCCTGAATACCCGCCTGGCGGAGCAACTCCGGGTACGTGGGAATCGGCCCCGTCAGGACTTCCGGTCCCTGCTGACCAACCGCCGCCGCCCAGCTATCGCCCAGCCCCGCAGCCGCCGTTGTCACTGACGGCGACCACACGGAGACGAAAGGCGTCATTGACGCCCCACTTGGGAGTGCCGTCACTGGCACGTTGATGGACGGTAGATCAGGAACGCTCGGAATCGGGACTCCGATGGACCTAAGGCTCGACTCGCGACTCGCCCTGGCCGTTTGCGGAAAGAGCACCGCGACTGCGCTGGGTCGGACGGGACGCGAACGTGCCGTGTCGGCGGTCCCGAGGACGACCGCGGCTCCCAGTGCGACATGAACGGTGAGCGAGGCAGCTGAGCTGACGGCGCGCATGATTTCACTCCAGATGAAGGTCCTCTGGAGCATGCGACGCGGATCTGAGCGCCACGTGCTGGATCGATTACAGAATTATGACGGCTGAGTGACGATTGTTCAGCGCGGCAGCCCAACGGTGAACGTCGTCCCCCGCCCCGGCCTGCTCTGCACCTCGATCGTCCCACCATGTGCCTCGGCGATCCACTTTGAGATGGCCAACCCGAGACCGGTACCGGCCCGCTCGCTGGTGCGCGTGCGCGCGGAATCGGCGCGCCAGAATCGATCGAACACGTGCGGCAAGTCTCCGGGTGCGATGCCGATGCCGGTGTCGGCGACCGTAAACACCACGCGGCCGTCGCTGCTGCCGAGCTCCACCGACACCTGGCCGCCGCGCGGCGTGTACTTCACCGCGTTCTCGATCAGGTTGAGCGCCAGCTGGCGCATGCGGCTGCGATCGACCGCGAGGACGAGCGGCTCAGCCGGCAAGCGAATCTCGATGCCGACACCGGCGTGCTCGGCGAGGAGCTCGCCCGTTTCTCCAGCCTCCTCGATGATCTCGCGGATGTCGACCGGCTCGCGGTGCAGGTCGGCGCGGCCTTCGTCGGCGCGCGCCAGCGTCAGCAGCGAGTCGAGCAGCTCCGTCATGCGGTTGACTTGCTGCAGCGTTTCCTCGAGCGGCGCGAGCGTTTCGTGCGGCAGGCCCGGCCGGGTAATGGCCCGCTCGACCCCGGCGCGCACGACCGTCAGCGGCGTTTTCAACTCGTGGCTCGCGTCGGCCGTGAAGCGCCGCAACGCCGCAAAGCTGCGCTCGAGCCGCGTCCACATCTGGTTCAGCGTCGCCGCCAAACGGCTCAGCTCGTCCTTCTCCATCGACACCGGAAGCCGCCGGTGCAGGCTGCGGCCGTCGGTGATCTCGCGGATCTCCGTGATCATCTGATCGACCGGTTCCAGCGCGCGGCCCGCGATCCAGCGCCCCACGAGCACCGCGGGGACGATCCCCACCAGGAACGCGATCACGATCGTCGTGACCAGCTGTTCGATCTGCAGCTCGGCGCTGCGGGTGTCGGCGCCCGCAAGAATCGCCCCGATCTGCCCGCCCGCTTCCGGCACCGGCCGGATCACGTAGTGCAAGGTCGGGCCGTTGGGTGCGATGCGGAATGAAGCGGGGCCCGTCCGCCCGCCGGTCGCACCGCGATTGGCGAGCGCATTGATCTGCTCGAACTGCGCGAAGCCGAGCGAGCGCGCATCCGGCGACCCGAACAGCAGGCTGCCCTCGCGGCTCGTGACGAGCAGAAAGTCCGGAACCACTTCGAGCACCGCCGCGACTTCCGGGGTCAGCACCGGCCGCCCCGCCGTGTCCTTCTCGACCAACACTCCGCGCGCGTGATAGCTCTCGGCAAGAATCCCGGCGGTCAGGTCTGCTTCCGACTGGATGCGGCGATCGAGATCCTGGTAGGTGGCGCTGCGGCGGGCGAAATAAAGCACGACGGCGAACACCGCGACGCTGAGAATGAGCGCGGTGGCGTACCAGACGGTCAACCGCCCGCGAATGCTCTCCATGTTACGCCCGCACCACGTATCCCACGCCGCGCACCGTGTGAATCAGCTTGGGTTCCTTGGCGTGATCGATCTTTTTCCGCAGCCGCGTGATGACGACGTCCACGATGTTGGTGCCCGGATCGAAATGGTAATCCCAGGCGTACTCCGTGATCAGCGTGCGCGACATGACGCGGCCCTGATGGCGCATGAGGTACTCGAGCACGGCGTATTCCTTGGGCGTGAGCTCGATGCGTTTCCCATCCCGCGTCACCTCACGGCTCCCCGTGTCGAGCTGCAGTCCCGCCACCTTCAGGGTCGGCGGGGCGATCGCTTTGGGACGCCGCCCCAGCGCCTCGACGCGCGCCAGCAGCTCCTCGAAGGCAAACGGCTTGGTGACGTAGTCGTCGGCGCCCATGCGCAACGCCTGGACCTTGAAGTCGACCGAGTCCTGCGCGGTGAGGACCAGCACCGGCAGTCCTACCCCCCGGTCCCGCAGTGTGCGCAACACGTCGATGCCGGAGAGTTTTGGGAGCCGCAGGTCGAGCACCATCATGTCGTAGCTCGCGCCCTTGCCGCTGGCGCGGCGCAGGCCCTCGTCGCCGTCGCCGACCAGGTCGACGTGGTAGCCGGCCTCGTCCAGCCCGCGGCGCACGTACTCCCCTACCGTCTTGTCGTCCTCAATGACGAGGATTTTCATCCGACCGGGAGGAACACCTTGAAGTTGGTGCCGACGCCCATCTGCGACTCCACTTCGATCCGGCCCCGATGCTCTTCGACGATGCCGTACGCCACCGACAGGCCGAGGCCCGTGCCGCGGCCCTGCGGCTTGGTCGTGAAGAACGGCTCGAAGATCTTCGGCAGATCCTCCTGCCGGATCCCCGTACCGGTATCCATGAACTCGACCAGGATCTCGTCGCTCCGCTGCGGATTGCGCTGCGTACGCACGGTCAATACGCCGCGCGCATTCATGGCGTCCATGGCGTTGAGCATGAGCGCCATGAAGCACTGGACCAACCGTTCGGCGTCGGCCGGGAAAGACGGCAGGTCTTTCGCAAGCTGCCGCTCGACCGTGAGCCACTTGAAGCGCTCGTGATGCTTGAGCAGGAACAGCGTCTGCTCGATGATCGCATTGATGTCGCTCGAGGCTTTGTGCCCGCTTTTCTTGGGCCGCGAGAAATCGAGCAGGCCATCCACGATGCGCCGGCAGCGCTGCACCTCGGTGTCGATGATGTGGAGGTACTCCTCCTGCGCCTGGCGGTCGCTGTCCGGCAGGTCGGCGAGGCGCAGCGTCAGTGCTTCGCTGCACGCGAGAATCGTGGCGAGGGGATTGTTGATCTCGTGCATCACGCCGGCGGCGAGCTGGCCCACCGCGGCGAGCTTCTCGCTTTGAGAGAGGCGCTGCACTGCCTGTCGCCAGGCGGTGACGTCCTCGCCGATCGTGATGACGTGCGAAATGTCCTCGTCATCGAGCCGCATCGGGATCTTGGTGATGCGGAAGTGGCGGGCTTCGCCGGTCGCCTGCGAGTCGGTCTCCATCTGCTGGATCTCGCCCGTCGCAAACACGCGATCGAATTCCTGCTTCAGCAGCTCGCGCGGCTGGCGGTCGAGCACCTCGAAGACTTCACGCCCCACCGCGTCCTCGCGCGACACGCCCTGCGTGCCCGCTTCGCGCTTCCGGTTCCAGGCCCGGATGCGGTAGTCGCGATCGATCACGTACAGGCCGACGGGCAGCGAGTCGATGATCCGCGCGACGAAGTTGCGCTGCGCCTCGAGCTCGCGAGTGCGCAGCGCGACTTCCGAGGCGAGGTCCTGCGACAGCTCGGTCGCCGCGAGTACGGGGGCGAGCATCTGTGCGACCACGACCAACACATCGTGCGCCATGCGCTCGTGGCGGCTCTGCGGGATGATCACCTCGAAGCAGCCGAGCGCCTCGTCTTCATGGATGAGCGGCAGGCGCAGCAGCGTGCCGCCGGCAACCGGTTCCTGGTGCGGCCCCTGAGCGACCCAGCCGGCGACGGCGGAGGTGTACCCGGGAAGTTGGGTTTCGTCGTCCGGGCTGGCGATGGGGAGATAGCGGGCGCCGTCGGCGGAACGCAGCCACAAGCGGCAGCGGCGCAGCGCAAGGCCGCGCCGCAGCACGCCCACCACTCCCGCCAGCCCTTCTTCGGCGGGGCGACCCGTAGCCAACACTTTAGCGACTTCGGCGAGGACCTCGAGGCCGGGATGGTCCGAGGTCAGCGTCGGTGCGACCATAGGGTCGCTAACCTAGGGACGACGCTCCCGCCGCGCCAGCGGCGCCTCACCTCGCAGCGCCAAGAGCCCACGCATGGCGGGCTTGGTACCGCTAAAGAAGGCGGTGGGGCCGATCACGAGCGCGAAGTGCGGACGGTCGCCGTTACCGATACTGATCGCCGGCAGCAGCGACACGGCCATCCAATGCGCCCCCTGCGGCAGCGGAGAATGGGAGGCGTGGTAGCCGGTGACCTCCAACGTCACATCCAGGCCGATCCCGGTGCCGTGCTCGTCCTGCCCCAGCTGCGCGATGGACTTCATCCGCGTGCGTCCCGAGAGCGTGGCCCCCGTGACGAAGCCGCGCATGCCTCCGACCATCATGCTCTCGTTGATGAACGTCCCCAGGCGCGCCGCCAGAGAGATCGCGGCGAGGCCGCGCCGGGGGCGGTGCACATAACCGATCTCCGCGGTCTCGACTTGCCAGTTGTCCCCGACCGTCGCGACGAAACCGAATCCGATCGCATGCGTGCGGTTGCCGCGCGATTGTGCGCCCAGTGTCGTAGACAAAGCTCCCCATGCAACCAACATTGATACGATGGACCGGCGCACGTTCGTTCTCCTGACTGGCGCGGCTTCCGCCGCTCTGTGGCGCTTTCCCCACCCACGCGCGCTGCGTGCAGCGGGGAGTCTGCGCTTCGATCTCGACGACCAACGCCGCCTGGCGCTGTGGTACAACGCTCCCGACCGGTCCATTCCCTTGCTGCGAAATGCAGCAGTGGGTGTTTGGATCGGCGACACCCTCGCAACCCTTGCCGACCTGGAAGACGTCAGCGTGGGGAACCGCCGGCCACCCGGAGGCGAATCACTGGTGATCCGGGGCCGGACACCGCCACCCGCCGGAAGCACGTCGGGCAGCGTGTGGATCGAGGCGGAGTTCCTCGCTTCGGACTCCGAAGCACGCGGCGCGGTCACCATCACCATCTATCCCGATCGCGTGCTCGCCACGATCCGCGGCATACGATTCTTCGCAACTTCTGAGCCAGAGGTGCTTCCTGGTGATGGCGCTCTCGTGGCGCTCGTCAGTGGCTACCAATCGTGGAGCGGCTGCCACATAACCGCCCTGCCGGCGGACGCGACCAGCTACGGCGCTATCGGCCTTACGCGTGCAGGACATGGCTTGGCGGCGGTGTGGGATCCGGGGGAGGCGGGCGAAGGCAAAGTGATCTTTGGCCCAGATGGGAGCTTGGCCGCGGTCAGCGAGTGGTCCCCCGCCCGTCCCGTACGGCCGGACGGCGACGGCGCGACGCTACACCTGGCCTACGTTCCCCCCCCCGGCGGCGACGGCCTCGCAGCGTTGAGCGCCGCCGCCACGCCGTCTTCATCCGTCGACCGCGAGCGCGTCGCCGCGCTCGCCGTGCCTACCGGATGGTGCTCCTGGTACGAGCTTGGCGCCGACGTGTCGGAAGCCGACATGCTGGCCAACATCGACTTCTGCGCCGCGCATTTCGACCGCCGCTTCTTCCGCTACATCCAGCTCGATGACGGCTACCAGCGCGTCGCGGGCGACTGGGACACGAACGCCAAGTTCCCCCACGGCCATCGCTGGCTCACCGACCGCATTCATGGAGCGGGATTCCACGCCGGCCTGTGGATCGCTCCCTTCGCGGTGGCGGAACGATCCGACGTGGCGCGCGCGAACGCGGCGTGGCTGCTGAAAGGACCACCCCCCGAGGGAGCACCCCTCGTCATGGACACGCGCGAGCCGTGGGGCGGCCGGATTCTCGCCCTCGATGGCGCGCATCCGGGCGTGCAGCAGTGGCTTTATGACCTGGCGCGCCGTGTCGTCCGGGAGTGGGGCTACGACTACCTGAAGATCGACTTCCTGGAGTGGGCGACCGCCGGGGTGACGCACTACGGCGGGTTGACCCGCGCAGAGGCGTATCGGAGCGGTCTCGCCGCTCTACGCGAAGGACTCGGCACGGAAGCATTTCTGCTCGGCTGCGGCGCGCCGTTGCAGCATGCCGCCGGGCTGGTGGACGGCATGCGGATCGGGGACGACGTGGATGCCAGCTGGAATGGCATCCAGTCTCCGGCGCGCGCCGCCGCATTGCGCAGCTTCTATCACCGATCCGTGTGGCTCAACGATCCCGATTGCCTTGTCGTCCGGCCCCCGCTCACGCTCGACGAGGCTCGCGTGTGGGCGTCGGTGGTGGCGGTGTCGGGCGGGATGAACATCTTTTCCGACAACCTCCCCAAGCTCCCCGCCGAGCGCTTGCCGCTGTTACAGAAAACCATCCCCGTCGCGGCGCAGACGGTCTCGGTACCGCGCCCCATCGGCACGCAAAGCGACGAGCCCGAGATCGCACCGGCGCTCACCGTCGGCGACAGCGTGGTCCGGCTGCGCGGCCCCTGGCGCTTCCGCACCGGCGACGACGACCGCTATGCCTCTCGCGATTTCGATGACGACGCCTGGGAAACCATTGTGGTGCCGTCGACGTGGGAGCAGGCCGGCCATCCCGACTATGACGGGTCCGCCTGGTACCGGACGCGGTTCATGCTGCCCGCAGCGTCAGGCACTCGGCAGCCCTCCGTCCGACTCGACCTTGGGAAGGTCGACGATCTCGACGAGACATTCGTCAATGGCGTCCGGATCGGGGCCATGAGCGGGTGGCGCACCTATCGTCGCTACAACGTGCCCACGGCGGCGCTGAATTGGGGCGGTGAGAATGTGGTCGCCGTGCACGTCACCGACACCGGCGGCGCGGGCGGATTGTGGAGCGTCACGCGTGATCGCCCGGCATCGACCTGGATTGTGGAAGGATCGCCGCACTGGTGGACGCTCGCCCTGCTGAATTGGGACGACGAGCCACGGACCGTGGCTCAAAACCTCGCGGCGCTGGGGATTACGACGGGAGGACAACGCTTTGCGGCCTACGACGTATGGGCCGAGCGACCGCTGGCGGACGTGCAGCAGACGCTCGCTGCGACCATAGCGCCGCACAGCACGCTGACGGTCGCGCTGCGGAGCGCCACATCACGACCCCAGGTCATCGGCACGACGCGCCACGTCGTTCAAGGTACGATCGACATCAAGGAGGAGCGTTGGGACGCGACCACACGCTCCCTGCAGGCGACGTCGACGGATCTCGACGGCCGTCCCTACGCCGTCACGATCGCCGTACCGCGCGGCCTGCGCGCGAGATCGTGTAAAGCCGATATCGCCTGCTCTTTGACGCGCCTGGAGAGCGGACACGCCGTGCTCGAGTGGCCGGCGGGAACGACGAGCGACGTGGGTTGGAGCGTGACCTTCGCAGCACCTGCGCGACGCTAGAAACGCGCGTTCGCTCCTGTAAGCGCCACACCACGCATGACGTAGTGCTGCGCCACGAGACAGACCACCACCACCGGCACGGTGACCATCACGGCGGCTGCCATCTGATAGGGCCAGTTGCCTGCAAAGGCCACGTGGAACCGCGCCAGCCCGACGTCGGCCACCTCGATCGCCGGCGAGCGCGTGACGACCAATGGCCAGAGGAAGTTGCGCCACTGGTCCATGAACGCGAGCACAGCGAGCGCGGCCAAAGCAGGCCTCGCTAGCGGCAGCGCGACGCGCCAGAACAGCGTCCACTCCCCGGCTCCATCCAGTCGGGCGGCGTCCTCCACATCGCGCGGCAGCGCGAGAAATGACTGGCGCATGAGGAAGATTCCCCAGACCGAGACGAGCTCGGTGGAGATGAGGCCGGGATACGTGTCCACCCAGCCCAACGCGTCGATCAGCAAATACCGGGGCAGCAGCAACAGGATCGCGGGAATCGCGGACATGGCGAGCAGCCCCGCAAAGATTCCATCGCGCCCCGGAAACCGCATGCGTGCGAACACGTAGCCGGCGGCCGCGCTGGTGAGCACCTGCCCAACCATGACACATCCCGCAAGAATCGCTGTGTTCATGAAGACACGGCCGTAGGGCAAAGCTCGGAATGCGGCCACGTAGTTGGCGGTCGCGAGCCCATCGGGAAGCACGGGTGGCGGCCAGCGCAGCAGCTCCGCTTCGCCCATGAGCGAGACCGAGATCATATAGAGGAAGGGCGCGAGTATGGCGACGCTCGCTATCGCCAGGAGAACCCTACGCATGCGCAGTGCCTTTGCGCAGCAGCCTGAGCTGGGGCCATCTGAAAACCAGCAGCACGACCGAGAACAGCAGCGCCAGCGCGCATGCCATCGCCAACGCCTGCGAGACAAATCCGGTCTGATAGATCCGATGCACCAGCACGTCGGTCGCCTGTGCCGGCCCACCCTGCGTGAGCACATAGACCAGGGTGAACATCTGGAAAGCGCCGAGCACGCCCGTCAGCAGCACGAAACCGGTGACTGGCCGCAGCAGCGGCAGGGTCACGCGCCAGAAGCCGCGCCATGCCCCGGCGCCGTCCACGCGGGCCGCATCGAGATACGCGCGGGGAATCTGTTGCAGGCCGGTGAGAAAGACGAGCATCTGGCCGCCGACGTGCGCCCAGATCGAGATCAGCATGAGCGCGGGCAGCGCCGTCCTCGGGTTGCTCAGCCAATCGGGCCGGCCCAGGCCGAGCGATCCGGCCCGATAGATCACCTGCCAGAGCAGCGCGATCGCCACGGTGGACGCCGCATACGGTAGGAGGAAGGCGGCGCCGCACAGACGCGCGATCCACCGTCCGCGATCGCGATGCACGGCCAGCGCCGCCGCGAGTGCGAGCGCCGCGGAGACGGGCACGTACAACGCATAGACGGCGGTATTACGAAACGAAATCCACGTCAACGGATCGCGCAGCAGGATCTTGAAGTTCGCCAGGCTCGCGAAGTAGAGCGCATAGACTGTCGGTCCGATCGTGAAGATCAGCAGATGGAGTGCCGCGGGCGCAAGAAAGCCCCAGGCCACGGCAGTCTCGCGCCGGCTCCGCACCGGTGTCCGCTCCGCCCAGCGCAACAGCAGAATCGCCAACGGCCCCAGCAACGCACAAGGCACCAGCAGCAGCAGCCAGCGCGGCGCCTCGATTTCTGCGGGCGACGTGCGCAGCTCAATCCAGCGACCGGAGCCGATCAGTACGGTGACAATGGCGCGTCGCTCACCATCGATGCGCTCGCGGCGAGGTGCAGACTCCGCCGGCTCTCCCGCGACGACCTCTGCGTCCGGCACGAGGGCGGCGAGGTCGCTCACCGACACCCGGACGCGCGGCGCCGGCATCCTGGTAGCCGCTTCCTGCAACAGCCGCCGCGTATCGATCAACCAGCGGTCGGTACTTTGCCGCGCGGCGCCCCACACATCCACGTACGTGGCAAGCGCGAGCAGCAGCGCGGCCCCGATGTAGCCGCCGCGCCGCAGCGGCAGCCCACGGAATGCGATCGCGGCCGCCCCCCCCACGGCGATGAGTGCCGCGGGGAAGGCGAACCCGATGCCGCCAGGCAGGGGGCCATGAGGAATGCGACGCGGCCGCACCGCCACCGCTCCGACGACCTCGCGACCATCGCGATCCTTGAGCGGCACGAGCACGGCACCGTCGCGCCACCGCCCTCCGCTGCCGAGGCGCTGCAAGTCATCCGGCGACAACGGCGCCGCCGTCGCCTCGACCAGCGGCGCGGTGCCGAAGTAGACCTCCACGTCCGACGTCCAGCCGGGCAGCGTGCGCAACGCCCGCGCCTGGGTAAGGAGCGAGGGCAGATCGTAACTGCGCGATGCCGCGGTCGTGGACGCCGGCGGTGGCGGCGGCTGGACAGGCGCTGCCCGCCGTCCCGGTCTGCGAACGCGAGCTCGTGGCGGAGGCGGGGGCGGTGGAGGCGGAGGCGTGACGGCGGCGATGTAGGCGGCCGTGGTGCGCGCGATTCGAAAGGCGAACGCTCGCTCGTAGTGGCGTTGCGCCGCGTGCACCACGATGAGCGACAGCGCTGCCGCGAGCGCCGCCCCGGCAGCCGCACCCGCGGCCCACCCGCGCGAGGTCATGCGAACGGTGCTCCGGCGGCGTCGAACAGATACAGCCGGCGGCGATCCACCTTCACGCCGACGCGCGTACCGACCCGCACATCGGCAAATCCGGGCAGGCGGGCGACGAGCGGCTGCCCGCCGACGTTCAGATGCACGAGCGTTTCGCTGCCCAAGGGTTCGACCACCAGGACGTCGCCGTTCCCGACCCCCTTGTCGACCGCGCACAAGCCGACGTATTCCGGGCGGATCCCGAGCTGCAGCTCTCCCTCGTACGTGGAAAGCTCAACCGGGATCACCAAACTGCCCGCTTCGATGACCCTTCCCTCTTCCCCCGTCCCTCTTCCCCTCCCCTGCAGCACATTCATTCCCGGCGTGCCGACGCTGCGGGCGACATGGACATCCGCCGGCCGCTGATAGACCTCCTCGGGTGTCCCGACCTGCCGCAGCCGGCCTTCGTGCAGCACGGCGATCCGTTGGCCCATCGTCATCGCTTCGGTTTGATCGTGCGTCACGTAGATCATCGTCGCGCCGAGCGCCCGCTGCAGCGCCAGCAACTCGCCGCGCAGCTCGATGCGCAGCTTCGCATCGAGTTTCGACAGCGGCTCGTCGAGCAGAAAAGCCTGCGGTCCGCGGACGATGGCCCGTCCGAGCGCCGCGCGTTGTCGCTCGCCCTCGGAGAGCTGCGCGGGCATGCGATCGAGGGCGTTGTCCAGGCCGAGTCGCCCCGCTGCCTCGACGACCCGGCGCGTCACCTGCGCACCGCTCACGCCACGCAGCTCCAGCGGAAAAGCGATGTTCTCGCGGACGGTGAGATGCGGATAGAGGGCGGGGGTTTGAAACACCATCGCGACGTCCCGCTCGGCAGGCGCGGCGTGCGTGACGACGCGATCGCCGATCACGACGTCACCGCTGGTCGGCTCTTCCAGTCCGGCGATGCAGCGCAACACCGTGGTTTTCCCCGACCCCGAAGGCCCGAGCAGGACGAGGAGCTCGCCGTCGTGCACATCGAGGTCGAGATGATGCAACGCCTGAATTCCGCCGTCGAAGACCTTGCTCAGCCGGCGGAGGGTGACCGACGCCATCCGTTATGCCGTCAGGCCGATAGAAACGCCCGGGCGAGCCCGTACACCACGGCCCACACGACGAATCCCGTGACGATGACGCCGGGGATTTTCTCGATCGGCTTTGTGGTCGCCCCGCTGGTCGCGATGAGCGAGTTGACCTCGAGCAGCGCGGCGACGACGATGACAGCGGCCCAATACGCGGCATGATTGCCGCCGCCCGGAAGCGTGAAGTGCGAGGCGGCGCCCATGAAGAACAGCATCGGAATCGAAAACACCACGTTCGTGCGCGACGCCAGGAAGGCGCGGCGGGCGGCGGCCGGAGCCAGGGCATTGGCCTGCCCGCCGGATGCGGCGGCTTTCGCCGATGCGATCACGATTTGCTGCTTGGGCCAGATCACGAGAACGACGTTGAGGAACATCAGCGTCCCGAAGAGCGCGCCCGTGAGAATCGTGATCGCCCAGGGCGTGGACCACGCGCCCGCGCCGAGCGGCGATTCGCCGAGCCGTTTCCCGAGGATGGCGAGACCGGTCAGAAACGTCAGGATCGCGCCGCCACGGAACCAGCGCAGCGCCCGCGGTAGCAGCTTCTGCGTCGCGGTGCTCTTGGCGGCCGGATCCGCCTCCGCCATGAACGGACCCTGTACGAAGTTGAAGTAATACAGCAGGCCGATCCACGTAATGCCACCGAGGTAATGCAGCCAGCGCAGCAGGAACTCCGCCACGAGCGCCTCCGGAGTGAGAGAGGACGACACGTTCCGCGGAGCAAAATAGGGGGGGAACCGCCTCGCGCAATGCGGGGTTTGACAGCCACACTCTTGAAGGATGCGTACGATGGCACAACTGAAAGAACAGAGCACGGCCAAGACGAGCGCCGAAACGCGACACGTGCTTCCCCAGCTGCCCTACGATTTCGCAGCCCTCGAACCCCACATCGACGCGCAGACGATGCAGATCCACCATGGCAAGCATCATCAGGCGTACATCACCAACCTCAACACCGCGCTGAATAAGCATCCCGAGCTCTCCAGCCAGAGCGTCGAGGAGCTGCTGCGCGGCATTAACTCCGTTCCTGAGGACATCCGCACCGCGGTCCGCAACCATGGCGGCGGGCACCACAATCACTCGCTGTTCTGGACCATCATGGCACCGGCCGGCAAGGGCGGCGGCGGCGAGCCAACGGGTGCGCTCGCGGACGCCATCAGGAAGGCATTTGGCGACGTCGCGAAATTCAAGGAACAGCTCGGGACCGCAGCGACGTCACACTTCGGCAGCGGTTGGGCGTGGCTCACGCTGGCCAACGGCAAGCTCGAAGTGGCCAGCCGTCCGAACCAGGACAGCCCGTTGATGGACAACAAGACGCCGATCCTCGGTCTGGATGTGTGGGAGCACGCCTACTACCTCAAATACCAGAACCGCCGGCCGGATTACGTGACGGCCTGGTGGAACGTGGTGAACTGGCAGGAAGTCGCGCGGCGCTACGAAGCGGCGTTATAACTGCTCGGCGCAGATCCGATTCACTGTAGTGAGCAGCAACTCGAGGTCGAGTGGCTTGGACAAGACGTCCTCGACCTCGAGATGCGCGCCTGACCACTCCCGGGTTGCGGCCGACAACAGCACAACCGGAATCGACTGCAGTTTGGGCATGCGACGCATCACGGAGAGGAACTGCTTGCCGTCCATGACCGGCATCTTGTAGTCCAGCAGGATCAGGTCGGGCGGGTCCATCTTGTCGAGCACGTGCAGGGCGTGCTGACCGTCGCGCGCGGTCTGCACGGCAAAGCCCTGCCCCATCAGGAAATCCCGCAGGGTCACCCGTGTGTCCGTGTCGTCGTCGATCAGCAAAATGGTCCGCAAGTGATTCTCCTAGTCAGTCCGTGACATTAATGCCACATCGCCCGCAGGGTCAGAATCATTTGGGGTAATTCTTCGGATGGATACCGGGATGAGACGTGCATCACACCAAGACTGTGCAGCCGCTCTAGGACGCGTGCGCACCTGCCGTTTCGCGACCCGAGACCCGGGCCGACCCGCGCGCATGAATGTGGATGCTGTGCGAGCCGTCGCAGATGTGCCCGACCAACGTCAACAGGTGATCGAGATCGATCGGTTTGGACAACACCTCCACCGCGTCGAGCCCGGCGCCCGACCACTGCCGGGTCCACGCCGACAGAATCACGACCGGAGTGCAGCGCAGCCGTGGATTCCAGCGTTTGCGCTCGAGGAAGTGACTGCCGTTCATCACCGGCATCTGATAGTCGAGCAGGATGACGTCCGGCGTGTCGATGTGCGCGAGTACCTGCAGGGCATGCCGGCCGTCGCGGGCAACATGCACGATAAAGCCCTGCCCGCTGAGAAACTCGCCCAGCAGAGCGCGCACGTCCGCGTCGTCATCGACTAACAGGATGGATTTCGCCACGAGGCGAAAGTTACTGCGGCGACGCTACCGTTTGCGTCGCCCGGGGGATGTAACCCGGACGAATTCACTCATCGAGCGGCGAGGCTGAGATCTCGGCGTTGCCCTCGTCATCGTATGTGACGGTGACGCGCCACGGCCGGCAACATACCTGGCAGTCTTCGACGTAATCCTGATTAGCTCCCCCGCCCGCATCGATGCCGATTTCATTCGGCTCGCCGCAGTACGGGCACATCACGATCCCCTCCGCGTCGGCGGTGCCGTCGCCGAGTGGGAATTCTTCGTCGAGATCGTCGTCGGCAAAATCGACCATCAGTCTCCCCATCCCATGCGCTGTCGCAGCGTCGTGACGTGCGCCGTGTGATGACGACCATGCCAGGCGTACAATGCCAGCAGCGCATCGAGCGACGGCGTGCCCCACTCCGGGTGCTTGATGGTCCGCGCGAAGTCGGCCGGCGACATGCCGCGCAGCAACGCCACCCAGCGCTGATGCAGCGCGGTCAGGAGATCGAGCGACATCGCGATGGGCGAGCGCATCTCGGGGGTCTTGGCCCAGTCCTTTTCCTCGTACGTCTTGATCGCGGGCGTATCCTCCGTCAGACCAGACTTGAACCGGATGTAGGCGTTCATGTGGCTGTCGGGCAGATGGTGCGCGACCTGGCGGACGGTCCAGCCGCCCGTCCGATATGGCGTGTCGAGCTGTGCGTCGTTCAAGCCGGCCACCGCGCGCCGGAAATTCACGGGCGCCACCGCAAGCTGCTCGATACACGCGGCGCGTTCCGACGCCGGCAGCGCCGGGACCCGTGTGAACTTGCCGATCGGATAGCGCTCGTCGGTCACTGATCGATGCGCCAGTTGGTCGTCAACTCGGTCGTGCCCCACTTGATGCGCAGGACGCCCTTGAGCTCGGCGTAGCCGGTGCCGGGCTGCGGCGCATCCGGCACGATATATATCGACAGCGACGGCTCCGGCTCGGCCATCGTCCTGCTCGCGAGTGCCACGCGTCCGATGTCTTTGGCAGCATCGTGATCGGTACCCCATTGCCCCGTGCCGCGATTCACGATCAGCGCGTAACCCGTCCGCATGTAGAGGATAAAGAGCGAATAGTCGCCGCGCGCCAACTTCAGATCACCGAGCGTGATGTCGAGGTCGCTGTGCAACGTCGTGGCCATGTTCGCACCGAACCGCCACACGCTGTCCAGCGGGATCAGTCCCCCCTCGACCTTGCGGCCGCGCGCGTGCGGCTGCCCATACGTGACGGCAATCCGCGACGGGCCCGAGAGGCTCGCGTCCTCCTCATACCAGGAGTTGCCGACGCGGCGCGCGTTGAGGTGGACCTCGACCGACGCGTACGTGCTCGCGGCGATGCGCAACGGCGTCGCCGGCGTTTGTGCGAGGCACAGCACCGGAAAGATCAGACTTGCGAAGACGCTGGATGCGAGGCGCATGCAGCAACTCTCCAGGGGGCGGTGAATGATTGGCGGATAACCAAAACCGGCACCGGAAAATACGGTGCCGGGAGAATGAGGCAATGCCGGTCGAAACGGTCTGTTACGGAGCGGCGGCGATCGAGAGCTGGTATCCCGTGGTGGTCGCGCGCAGCGAGTCGTTCCGCAGGGCGACCTGCTCGACCGCTGTCGAGTACTCGGACAACGGATGGCCGGCACCGAGTTTGACTTTGACGATCGGCCCCGCGCTCAAATCGCCCACGACAATCACGCGCGCTTGTCCGCTCGCCGTACGGGCGTACAGCAGATGCGCGGACGACGTCGCCTGGATGTCGCTCAGCTCGGGACCACGGAGCGTGAGGACGATCGCTCCATCGTCGCTGTTGGGCGTCAGGAGCGAGATGACGGCGGCGGTGGGCGCTGGCGGGGGTGGTGGTAGCGGCGGTGCCGTGGAGCCGTCACTGCAGGACAGCGCAAGAGTTCCCGCCACCACGGCGAGTACCGCGTTGCGGATGTTCATGGTCTTACCTCGCTGATCCGCTGGCTGGTGAGCAGGTGCTGCGCGCGCAGGTAGGCGCGCAGGTCGCCCACGTCGAGCTTGCCGTTGCGATTGCCCAGCAGATCGAGGAATCTCTCCAGCTCGGCTGAGAGCATGCCCGCGCCACCCAGCACCGCACTGGCGGCATCTGCAGGCGCGATGGTCGGCCACCCACTCACGTTGATCGTCAGGTGTCCGATACCGACCCGCGTTCCGCTCACTCCCCGCACAATGAACCTGAACACGCCGGTATCGGTTGGTGCGCCCGAGAGGACGCCCGTTCCCGCATCCAACGTCACGCCGGAAGGCAAGGACCCGGACAGTCGCTGCCACGCGACAGCCCCTGGAGCATCCCGCAGGCGCAGGGTGTCCGCGTAGCCAACGCCGAGGTATGCTGTGCGGTTGACGGCGATGTCGATCGGAAGATCCGACTGGACCACGACCGTCGCGGGCGCATAACCCACTCCCGCTCCGCTCGTATGTTTGATGGTGAAAGAAAAGCTGCCCGTGTCGGTGGGGATACCGGAAAGCTTGCCCGTACCTCGAGCAAGCGAGAGGCCTGGTGGCAATGAACCGGTACTCAAGGCCCACGTTCCGCCGCCGCCATCCGCTAACCGTAGACGTTCGGAGTATTCGCCGCCCGCAATCGCGTCAGACAGCGGCGCAAGCGCCACACGCTCGAGATGCGGTACGCTCGCGGCCCCGGGGGCGCGGACGCCGTTGGGATTCAACTCCACGACTCGTGCACCGTCAGCCGATGTGTACAGCGCAAATAACCGCCGGCTACTGGTCCCGTCGTCGTTGCGCGCGAAGGCGACCGCCTGGATCGAGAACCGTTGCGTTTGCGAATCGACTCGGGCTACGGGATCGTTGACGATTTGATAGTGCGGGTCGTACAGGACCACGCCGCCCGGGAATCCCAACCACTCGCCGGCGTAGAGATAGCCATCGCGATCGAACGCGAGGCTTGTAAGCGGCCGGCCAAACGGAATGACGAGCGGTAACTCGCGGCCCACGAGTTTGTGGACTCCGTCGTAGGACACGAGGTGCAATTCGCCTGCCGGCGAGAACGCGATATCGCCGCCATAGTAGAGCAGATAGGACGACAGGACCGTATCCCGCAGCCCACCTGCCGGGTCGAAGCGCAACAGTTTGTCGTCGACACACACCCAGACATCGCCGTCCGGTCCGACGGCGATGATGCTCGGACGTCCAGCGATCCGATCGGCAAAGACCGTCCGTGCGCCGCTGCTCGACACGCGGCGAATGATCCCGAGCGCTGAGCTTTCACAATCACTCACCAGCAAGTCACCCAGGCCGTCGAATGCCATGCCGTTACCAGGGTAGACGTCGCTGGCAAACGTCGTGACCTCACCATCGAGGCTGACCTGCTGAATCCCCGCATTGTTCGACACGTACAAACCGCCAGGCCCGGCTTTCATCCAGTAGGTGTAGCGGAATCCGTCATGCACGACCCTCACGGGGTCGCCAGGGGAAGGAGTCTGCTGGTACAGCTTGATGGAGTACCAGGAGTTCAAACTCCCCGTGCTGTTGAGCTCGCCGATGGTGACGTAGTACCGGCCAGAGTCGGCCACCGTATAGCGCAGGTAGGCATCGCGGCCGCCCCGGTCACCGGGAGCGGACAACGAATCCTCGTGAGCCAGGACGGTCTGCCCGTCCCGAGCGAGCAATGAAAGCCTCGGCCACAGCGGCGAGCCGTAGAAGGAGACCTGGGCATACAGGTTCAGCGTGGTGTGGGCCGGAACGTCGAAAGCGAAATAGTCCACGTCGCCGGGATAGACGGCACCGTTCGCAATCTCTCCAAGCCACGCTCGCGTCGCATTGGACGGCGAGTCGTTCGGCTCGACGTCGTAGACGGGGACCGGCTGCGCGTTGTCGGCGGGACTGCGCGCGGGACTATCGGAGGGCCGGCACTGGCCGCGCGCGGTGAGCGGCAGCAGCGTGCACGCCACGATGAGCAAGAAGAGTCTGAGCATCATGAGCGCAGCATCTGCAAGTCCTGCACCAGTAGTGGATTGGAGTGGAGCAGCAGTGCGAGTCGGATCTACTGCAGTCGCAGAATCTGCCCTTCGGAAGGCACTCCGCCGCCGTTCACGAGGAATACCAGATAGGGACCCGGCGTCGCCACCGTGCGGCTCGCCGGGATCTGAACCGACACCCCGCCCAGCTCGCGCGTGAAGCTCAGCGGCACGAGCCGCTGCGCCTGATCGAATGCATGCGTGACCGATCCCAGCCGGATCAACGTCACCTTCGCGATGCTCGCGGCATCCGGCGTTTCCACCAAGATCGATTGTCCATACGCGACCACTCCGGGAGACGCGCTCGTAATGCTGGGTCGCGGTCCCTTGAACAGGTAGGGCGGCGAGAAGATCTCGTAGCTCCGCTCATCGGCCGCCCCGCCTGCATCTCCGCTGCCCGTGTGCAGCACGCGTCCATCCGGCAGCAGCAGCGTCGTCGAGTGATAGATCCGCGTCACGGCATTGCTCGCCAGCGTCGTCCACAGCCCGGTGGCGGGGTTCCACAGCTCGGCGGCGTGGACGGCCCCCGTGGGATCGTTGAAGCCCGGACTGCTCGTTCCGCCCGTGACCAGCACGTCGCCCGTCGGCAACAGCGTGGCGTTCATTTGCCGGCGCGGAAAGGCCATCGACGCGGTGAACCGCCATGTCGGGGTCGCGTCGTTGAGATCGATGATCTCCGCGGTATTGGTCGGCGGGCTGCCGCCGCCCACGTAGAGAATCTTCCCAGGCTCGTACATCACGGCGGAGCCGTAGTCTCGCGTTGGATACTGCCGATACGGTCCGTCGCTCCAGCTGCCGCTGCCCGTGACGTCGAGGTAGCGCGATTGCCAGGCTTCACCCGCATAGAAAACCCGCCCGTCGGGCGCCACGAAGGTGCGTGGATAGTACGGCAACGACAGGATCGCCCCGGTGAGTTGGCGCCAGCTAGTCCCGTCCCACACCTCGGGAATCTCCACGCGGGTGCCGGTCGCATCGGTTCCGGAAATCGTCACGACCTCGCCATTCGGCAGCGTCGTATTGGTCGGATACCAGCGTCCCCTCGCCATCGGCGGTCCGGCCTGCCATGTGCCGGTCGCCGGATCGAACACGTTGGTATTGGGAAGGCCCAACGCGTCGGCGAGATGGCCACCGGCCACCAGGAGTCGTCCATCCGGCATGAAGGCGTGTCCCGCGCAGAACAACAGCGACGGGCTCGGCACGGCGGTGAAGCTGCCGTCCGCCGGATCCCACACCTGCGGATCGCCGGCATGACCCCAGCTCAGCACTTTGCCGTTGGGGAGGAGATGCAGGTGCAGCTGGACGATGGGCGCCGGAGACACCGGCGACCATTGGCCGACCACGGCAGCCAATGCATCCGTGATGAGGTCGGCCGACGCTGCAGGACGGCGCTCGGTGGGCGCCGTGGAGTGATCGCTGCACGCGTGTAACACGAGCAACGAGCCAGCCACGCAGGCCGTGCTGAGGGCGAACGGGACGAACCGAGATCGACGCACGCCGATCGTGAGGCGCATTTCCCGGGCCAGCCAGCCATGCTTGGCGAGCCGAGTCTCGGGGCACGGACTGCGGAGGTGGTGCTACCGAACGGTCCGGCGCGCCGTTGCGCGACAGCGACAGCGACAAAACTACCGGGTGGGAATGGAGCGGATGGGATTCGAACCCACGACCCCCTGGTTGCAAACCAGGTGCTCTCCCAACTGAGCTACCGCCCCCCGGGGTTCGAAAATAGGGCGGGAGACGGCAGACTGGTAGTTACAGCGCGGCCGCGACCGTCAACTTGTTCCGCCGGTCACCAAGACCTCGCCGGTTGGCTGTGGAGTGACGCACCGTTGCCACTCCCAAACTCGCCGTTCCGTTGCGCACGTGCCACAGGCTTCGTGCGGGCCGTCGTTGCGCGTCGGACGTAAATGCTTGAAGCCGCTGGCTTTCACGAACACGATGATTGGTTCGGGATTTGCCCCCCAAGTCGGCGATGGCTACAAGATCCTTCCGATCCACCGCCTTACTTGCCACCGTCGGCGCCGTTGGTCTCGTGTTGCTACTGCACGGCTGCGGCGACAACCGATCTACGTCGCCGCATGTCGATCCAGCTGCGGCCGACGATTTGGTGTCCGACCTCGTTGGCTCACAAATCGGCCATTGGTCTGCCGTGTTCGACGCCCCGGTCGTGCAACTCCACCTCCACCTACTGGCTGATGGCAGAGTGCTGGGCTGGGGTCGCAACGGCGATCCGCAAATCTGGGATCCGGCAACGGGCGCCTTCACAGCCGCGCCGAGTCCCGCGTGGCTGTTCTGCGCTGGACACGATTTTCTTCCCGATGGTCGGCTGCTGGTCGCTGGTGGACACATTGACGACGGCAAGGGTCTGCCGAACTCCACGGTGTTCGATCCGGTGAGCGCCTCTTGGACGAGCGGCCCCCCGATGACGCAAGGTCGTTGGTATCCAACGAACACGGTCCTGCCGAGTGGGGAGATGCTCACAATCGCGGGGAGCGATGAGGCTGGCGTGTCCGTCACCGTTCCCGAGGTCTTTGACGGCACCAGCTGGCGACAACTCACCGGCGCGTCCATGTGGTTCCCCTACTATCCGCGGATGTTCGTCGCACCGGACGGCCGCGTCTATTACGCGGGCGAGGATGTTTACACCTGGTTCCTCGATGTTACCGGTAGCGGCAGTTGGGCGGGTGGACCGACGCGTCAGTACGCCGCGCGTGACTACGGTGGCGCCGTCATGTATGCTCCCGGCAGGATCATTTATGCCGGCGGTGGTGACCCACCAACCCAGACCGCGGAAATCATCGATCTGAACGATCCTGCGCCGCAGTGGAGGTTCACAGGATCCTTGACGTTCGCGCGGCGGCACCTGAACGCCACCGTCCTCCCGACCGGCGAGGTTCTCGCGACCGGCGGCACGAGTGGATCGGGCTTCAACAATTCGATTGGCGCGACTCTAGCGGCCGAGCTCTGGAATCCCGAAACAGGTTCCTGGACGACCCTAGCCGCCAATTCGGTCGTACGGATCTACCACTCGACGGCGCTACTGCTCCCCGATGGCCGCGTCTTGAGCACCGGCAGCGGTGACGCCGGGACTGCAAAGAACGAGTTGAACTACGAGTTGTTCTCGCCACCCTATCTCTTCAAGGGCCCACGCCCGACCGTAACCACCGCGCCGTCGGCAACTGTCAGTTACGGACAGAGCGTCTTCGTCGGCACGCCCGATTTGGCGAGCATCGCGAAAGTCACGCTCATCCGATTCGGCTCGGTGACGCACGGATTCGACATGGGACAGCGGCTGGTACCGGCGAGCTTCACACCGGCACTTGGAGGCGTCTCCATCGATATTCCCGCCAGCCGCGCGGTCGCCCCGCCGGGTCCCTACATGCTCTTCCTGTTGAATGCGGCCGGAGTCCCCTCCGTGGGACAGATCATCCGACTCCAATAGAGGAATTAGTTCCTACCGTCGTCTCGCTCTGGGGCAGCGAACAATCGTGAAGTGGGTATTCCATCGGGAAGGCAGGCGAGTGAAGTCGATTCGGCAGGCATGGAAAACCGCCTGTAAGAACGCGGGACTCATCGGCTTTGTCCCGCACGACTTTCGGCGTTCGCTCAAGCTGGTCTGAGCGCGGCCATTCTCTTGCAAACCAGGTGCTCTCCCAACTGAGCTACCGCCCCCCGAGAACGAAAATAGAGCGGGGCGCGCGAATTGCAACGAAACCATCGCGCGGCCGCATAGGGATTAATCCTTCTGTCTGTTGTGCGGGTGCCACAGCAACAAACGACTGGAACACTTCCGCCGCTCGGGTATACCGCAAGAGAGGAGCGAAAACGGTCGAGTTTTTTGATCACGCTGGAGGTTGTATGCAGTTCGATGATTTGATTCCACGAGCACAGGTCACGCTGACACGACGCGGCACATCCGTCCTCGGCGAACGCGAAGCGCGATTACTCGATGCAGTGGATCGGGTGCGATCGATAAAGGATGCGGCGGGCGAGGCGGGCATCAGTTACCGCACGGCATGGAGCGCGATTCAACAAATGGAAGAGGCGTTGGGCCGGCCGATGGTCGTCTCGCGCGCCGGCGGACCCGGCGGCGGCGCGACGACGCTCACTGACGAATGCCGGAAACTGCTCGCGCTCTATCAGGACCTGCGGCGCCGGCTCGAAGAGGGGCTGATGCGCGCGTGGGAAATGCCCGAGCCGGCGCCGGCCGGCGACTAGCGCGTTAGCGCCAGCGCGTAGCCGCCCGGCAACGCGCGCAGCTGATAATTCGGCTGCGCCACTCCGTTGATCGCGCCGCTGTACTGGCTGAGGGCGTTGATATCCTGCACGCCGATCGTCAGGATGATCGCACCATTGGTCAACAGGCCGGTCAATGCAAAGCGGGTCGTGGTCCCGCCGAGCGGCTGCTGAAACAGCCGCAGGCCAGTGCCCGCCGTGGCGCCCGTCAACGCGGCCGGACCGGTGATCGTGAAGACGATCGCCGAGTCGAGGCCCGAATTGGACGATGTGAGCCGCACCTTCAGCTCTCCTGGTCCGGACGCCGTCGCATCTCCACAGCTCAATCCCGCAAACAGCACCGTCGCGAGCAACGCGATACCGAGGACGCGGCTCATCGCGGGCCTCCTTTGCGCGGCAAGGGTTGCATCAATGCGGCGCTGAGTGGTGCGCCCGTCGTCTTGACCCACGCGAGAAAGTCTCCGATGTCGAACACGCCGTTGCTGTTGCCGAGGAAATCGAGATAGCGAACCTGATCGGCATTGAGCGGAGTGGCCGGCCCCAGCAGTTGCGCCGCGACGTCGGCCGTGGCGAGGGTCGGTGCAGTGACCGACATCGTAAACACCCTGGATTGGTTTTGCGCGCCCGACGTCACCGTCGCCGTGTACGTGAAGTTGCCGATTTCGCGCGGGAATCCTGAGACGATGCCGGTTGGTGCATCGACGGTCAGACCCAGCGGCAACGCGCCGCTCGTCACGGCCCAGCTATTCGTACCCGTGCCGCCGCTGTTGCGCAGCGTGTCCGCGTACCCGGCTCCCATCACGCCATTGGGACGTGCGCCGGCGGAGGAAATCGCCAGCGTCCCGAACGTCGCGGTGACCGTATACGGTCGCCCCATCGGAAACGTGACGACTGCGTTCGCGGTGACCGTATCGCCCGACCAGCCGCCGAACACTTGAGCCGAGTCGGGCGTGGCGGTCAGCGTCACGGCCCGGCCCTGTGTAATGAAGGTGCCGCCGGCAAGATCGATCGTCGTATCGGCCTGGACTGTGCCGCCGCTGCCCCAGGTTGCCTTGAGCTGGAAGTCGCGCAACAAACTCGCGGTCAATGCCCCGCCCCCGAGACTCCCTATGATCGGGTGACTGATGGCTTGGCCGTCCGACCACGATTGGAAGTGGAAGCGCGTGCGAGCGACCACCTGATTGTCGACAAAGCCCACTGTATGGCTCGAGCCATCATCGAGCAGATCTCGGAACGCGTTGTAGTTGGCGGCATCGAATTGAATCGCCGCCGTGGTATCGGTCGCGCGGACGGCCGTGAGCGATCCGAACCGCAGGCGGAAGGACATCTGACCGTTCGGCACGACTTGCGTGATCTGGTCGATGCCGAAACCGGCAAAGCTGCCGTCATTCATCGTCGCGACGGGATTGGTGCGGTACACGAACGCCGTGTTACCGCTGACGCCGGGGTACGGATCGCCGGCGTCCCCACGGTTGCACCCGGCGCCCGCGCACCAGAGCTGACGCAGACCGTCCGCCTCTTCGAGCGCGAGGCCGTGGATTGACCCGACGTTGACCGTGTTGCCCTGATGAAACCCGCTCGACGCCATCTTGCTGGAATCGACGTGCCAGATGAGCAATCCACCAGGACAGGTGACCGGCTGGAAGCTGGTCTGACAGTGGCGCCGGATCACCGCCGAATCGGCTAACCCGGCGGCCCCACCTTGCCTGTTTTCTATGAGAAAGTATTCGCCCCGCGGGTTCGGCCCTGGCGGGCGTACGATGGCGGCAGTGCGCGAGGTGGCCGCGGGATCGAGCGCATACGTGCCGCTGCTGGTCAACTGCTGCAGCGTCACCCATCCCAGCTCGTTCAACGACCACGCCTCCATGCGCGACGGGCTGCGCGGACTCGTGAAATTCCCCGAGCCCATCAGCCCCCATTGCCCGCTACCCTCGGTGCTCTGCTGCGTGTCGTACAGATCGGGAAGCGACAGCGCGTGCCCGAATTCATGCGCCGCCGTCCCGATCGGCATGATCTGCGTCGTGTCACAGGCGCTCGCCCCGCCGCGCGCCGACGTCGCGAAATAGTCCGCAACGTGAATCATGCTGAATCCGGATGTGTTGCCGACGTGGGCGGGATCGTTCGTCACGTAACTGTTGAGCAACGTGTAGCGATGCGACCAGATATGGTTGTTCGTCGACGGATCGGCTCCCCCGGGGAATCCACCACAGGCGCCGTCCTTGGTCGGATGCGCGAACATGATCATGTCCACGTAGCCGTCGTCGTCGCCGGAATTGGGAATGCCGTCCGGCCCATCGTTGTCGAACTGGCCGAAGTCCACCTGAGGGTCGACGGTCGCGAGCGCCTCGCGAAATCCGCTCTGCATCCCCGTGATGGCCGCGCCGCTGAAGATGCCGTTGCAGTTGCTCGTGCCGTACGGATTGCCGCTGCACGTTCCGGCCGTCCCCGTGTACGAGACCTCGGGGTTGACGAGGCGGATCCAGCCCAGGATCCGCCCGCTCATGATCAAGCTGTCGTTCGACATTTGCTTGTAGAAGGTGCGCAGCGTGTAGGGACTGCCGGGGGGCGGCGTGCTGGAAAACAATGCGGCCGTGTACTGTGCCGTATCGGTCATGAATTGCACATCGGTGTTCGCGTACGAGAAAAACACCGCGGGGACGACCAGCGTACCGGATACGGCGGCGCTTGGCGTTGGTCCGTTCGTCAGCATGTTCATCCTGCCGACTCCGCCACTCAATTGTTGTTGCCGGAGCAGACTGACTTGACGCGCCTTGACGCGCCACCCGCCGTTCTGACGAAAGTCGAAGCCGGGGATTTCCCACCGGGGGTGAAAGCCGCTTTGTGCTGCGGAAACGGAAAAGAAAACTGTGGAGAGCACGCTCGCGATGACCAGCGTTCGCACCGAACTTTTTTGCACCGTCCACCCCCAAAAGAAACGATCTAATCCGCGCACTCGTCGCAATCTAGGTTAGCGCCCCCGCGCCGGGGAGGCTGTGGCAGGTCTCACACGCGAGCTAACTCAAATAGCTGCTCACCCTTGCGAATTCCAGAACGCCGGGCTAAGCTGTACCACCGCTTACCATAGCAACCCCGAGGCGTCATTGCGTACAGAGACCCTGCAGCACATCGCGCTGTTCGACAAGTGTAAGAATTTCACCCGGGCGCGCGAAGTCCAGGCTGCCGGGCTGTATCCCTACTTCAAACCGATCTCCCGCTCCGAAGACACCGTCGTCGTCATCGAAGGCAAAGAGCGGGTGATGATGGGGTCGAACAACTACCTCGGCCTGACGCACCACCCCGAAGTCCTCGCCGCCGCCCGCGCCGCGCTGGAGCGCTACGGCTCCGGATGCACCGGCAGCCGCTTCCTGAACGGCACGCTCGATCTGCACGAGCAGCTCGAGACGGAGCTGGCGGAGTTCTTCGGCAAGGAATCTTGCCTCGTCTTCTCAACGGGCTATCAAGCCAACCTCGGCGTGATTTCCGGCCTCGTCGGCCGGTCGGACGTGGTCTTCCTCGACAAGCTCGATCACGCCTCGATCGTCGACGGCGCCAAGATGTCGCACGGCGAGACGATGCGGTTCAACCACGGCGATCTCGCCGGCCTCGAGCGCAAGCTGCAGAAGCTGCCCGAAGGCACCGGCACGATGGTCATCGTGGATGGCATCTATTCGATGGAAGGCGACATCGCGGACGTGCCCGGGCTGTTGCGGATCTGCCAGAAATACGGCGCCGCACTCGCCGTCGACGATGCGCACTCGGTCGGCGTGCTCGGCCCGAACGGCGACGGGACCGCGGCGCACTACGACCTGGTCGACGAAGTCGACCTGATCGTCGGCACCTTCTCGAAGTCGCTGGCGTCGATCGGTGGGTTCGCGGCCGGGTCGGAGAACGTGATCCACTATCTCCGCCATCATTCGCGCCCGCTGATCTTCACGGCGGCCCTGCCTCCCGCCAACACCGCCGGTGTGCTGGCCGCGTTGCACGTGCTGCAGCGTGAGCCGGAGCGCCGAGAGCAGCTGTGGCGTAACACGCGCCGGCTGCAGGAAGGCATGCGCTCGCTCGGCTTCGATATCGGCCCGACCGAGACGCCCATCATCCCGGTGCTGATCGGGCCGCTCGACAAGACGTTCCTCTTCTGGCGGCAGCTGTTCGACGCCGGCGTGTTCACCAACCCGGTGGTCCCGCCCGCGGTGCCGCCGTCGCAGTGCCGCCTGCGCACCAGCCTGATGGCGACACATACGGCCGATCAGATCGACCTCGCCCTCGAGGTCTTCGGCCGCCTCGGGAAAGAGCTGGGGGTCATCTGACCGCAGTGGAGATCACGCCCGTCCCCGCGGGGGGCGGGCGGGATCTCAATCGCTTCATCGCCTTCCCGTACGACCACTACCGCCAGGAACCGTTGTGGGTGCCGCAGCTGCGCCGGGACATCCACACGCTCTTGTCGCCCTCGAAGAATCCATTCTTTGAGCACGCCGAAGCGCAATACTTCATCGCCCACCGGGAAGGCCGGATGGTCGGCCGCATCGGCGCGATCAAGAACGACATGCACAACAAGGAGCACCAGGACCGCGTCGGCTTTTATGGGTTCTTTGAATCGATCGACGATCAATCCGTAGCGAACGCGTTGTTCGATACGGCGGCCGCGTGGCTGCGGGCGAAGGGTTTCGACACGATGCGCGGGCCGATGAGCCCTTCGGTCAACGACGAATGCGGCCTGTTGATCGCAAACAACGGCACGCCGCCGTCCTTGATGATGCCCTACAACTTTTCCTACTACGAGCAGCTGCACGAGCGCTACGGCTTCACGAAAGCCAAAGATCTGCTCGCTTACGAGGGCGGCGGGGCCGGGTCCGCGCCCGAGCGGTTCCTGCGTATCGGCCGGCGCGCCCTCGAGCGCAACGGGATCAAACTGCGAACGCTCAACATGAAGCGCTTCGCCGCCGAGGTCGAGCTCATCAAAAAACTGTACAACAGCGCTTGGGAAAAAAACTGGGGCTTCGTGCCGCTGACGAACGCCGAGATCGATCATCTCGCGAAGCAGCTGAAACCGATTGTCGTGCCGGACCTCGTCATTTTCGCCGAACGTGGCAGCGAGGTCGTGGGGTTCGCGGTGAGCCTCCCCGATTTCAATCTCGCGCTGCTGCACAACCGCTCGGGCCGGATGTTTCCGGGCATTCTCAAAGTGTTGTGGTACTCCCGCAAGATTCACCGCTCTCGCGTCATGCTGCTCGGTGTAATTCCGGAGTTTCGCGGCCGCGCCATCGACGCGGTGCTGTACCACCGCACGTGGGAGAACTCCGTTAAGCACGGCATGCCCCGCGGCGAAGCCGGCTGGATCCTCGAAGACAACGCCCTCATGAACAAGGCCGCGACCGAACTCGGCTTCCGCGTTTCCAAGACCTACCGCGTCTACGACAAGCCGCTGTGAACGTCTTCGTGACCGGTGGCACCGGCTTTGTCGGTGCGCACCTGGTCAAGGCGCTGCGTGCGCGCGGCGACACCGTCACCGCGTTGGTGCGACAACCCGCGCTTGCGGCGCGGCTGGGCTGGGGTGACGCCGTCCGTCTGCTGCAAGGCGACCTGGACGATGAGGCCGCGTTGCGGGCGGGCAGCGCCGGCGCGGACGTCGTGTACCATGTGGCGGGAAAGATCGCGGCCCGCAATGCCGCCGAGTTCATGGCGACAAATCGCGACGGCACGGCCAATGTGCTCGAGGCCGCGCGCGACGCGGGCGCGCGGCGCTTCCTCTTCGTGTCTTCGCTCGCAGTCGCCGGCCCGACGACGCCCGGGCATCCGATCGACGAGACTCGCCCGCCCCAGCCCGTCACCGACTACGGCCGCTCGAAGCACGCGGCCGAGGTCCTGGTCCGCGCGTTGCCCGCCTCCCTGCCCTGGACGATCGTGCGACCGCCGGTGGTGTACGGCGAATGGGACCGCGGCACGGTCAAGATCTTCCAACTCGCCCGGCGCGGCGTGGTCCCTGTGTTCGGTGACGGCTCCCAGGAGCTCTCGGTCATTCACGCCGAGGATTTGGCACGGTCGTTGATCGCGGCGGCCACTTCACCTGCCGCGTCAGGCCGTGTTTATTTCGCCGCGCATCGGGCCACGACGACCAGCCGTGCGCTCGTGCTTGCGGCCGGGCGGGCCCTGGGAGGACGCGAGCCATGGGTCGTCCCGGTGCCACCGTTTGTGGCGCGTGGCGTGCTCTGGGCGGTTGGGACGCTTGCGCATATCGCCGGGCGCCCCACTTTGCTGTCGGCCGACAAGGCCAACGAGTACCTCGCGCCGGCCTGGACGTGCCGCAGTGATGCGCTGACTCGAGATACGGGCTGGCAGGCGGAGATCGAGCTCGAAACCGGACTGCGTCGCGCGGCGAATTGGTATCGGGAGGTGGGATGGCTGTGAACGGGGGGGCCAACCGAAGTCGCAACTGGAGCGGCTGCGAGACGTGGCGTGGCTTTACGGCCATCGATCTCGCCACCGGGGCCTATGTGCTGGTCGCCACGGGCGCGGTGCTCTACTCGTTTCAGGGCGAAGGGATCCGCGGCTGGCCCTGGGTGCTCAGCGCCCATGCGCTGATTGCCGCCCTCGTACTGATCGCGCCGCGCGCGCGCAACGCCGGTCCGATCGGCCGGTTCCTCGGCGACTGGTATCCGATGTTGCTGCTCCCCGCCCTGTACGGCGAGATCGGCGTGCTCACCCTGAGCGCCGGCTTCCAGAACGATCTGCTCATTCAGCGCCTCGAAACGTGGGTCTTCGGCTCCCAGATTTCCTATCGCTGGATCAGGGAGTCACCGAACGCGGTGTTCTCCTGGTTTCTGCACGCCTGCTACCTCGCGTACTATCCGATACTCTACGCCTCTCCATTCGGGCTGTGGATGGTGGGGCGGCGCGATGCGTCCCGCCACACGATCTTCGCGGTGATGGCGACGTTCTACCTGTGCTATGTCGTCTTTCTATTCTTTCCGGTCGCGGGACCGCGCTATGCGTTCGACGGCGCCCACAATGTGGCGAGCGACGTCTGGCCGGCGCGCTTCGCGGCCTGGTTGCTGGACCGCGGTGACTCGTGGGGGGCGGCCTTCCCGTCCTCACACGTCGCGGCGTCGGTGGTTGCAACGGGAATGGCGCTGCGCTACTGGCGCGGGCTGGGACTCGTGCTCCTGCCCTTCACCGCGGGCCTGATCCTGGCCGTGGTCTACGGGCAATTCCACTATGCCGTGGACGCGCTCGCCGGACTGATGGTGGCGGCGGTGATGCTCGGCATCATGCAGACCGCCGAGGCCCCGGAGCCTCGACGCGTGGCGGTCGGCGACTACACCGTGGAGCCCGGCAGTAGCGTTTAGTGGTCCATGTGCATGTGGGGCATAGCACCCGTGCTCCCCACCGGACCGATGAAATGTCGCAGATCCTTCAGGTAGAGCGAGTCGCCGGCGTCCGTCGTGGGCCACGACGCTTTGCGATCCGGGACGAACAGACCCCCCACCACGCCCATCCCGCCGCCCACAATCGGGCGTCCGGTCGGATTCTCGTAGATCACGCGGACGCGATAGCGGTGTGACGGAGTGATGCGCACGCCAATCCCCGTCAGGCTGTAGAGCTTACTCACCGGTACCGCGCTCGGTTGGCCGGGTTGTGCCGGCGCAGGCTCGCCGTGCCACAACATCTCCCCGGTGGTGGCGTCCCAGAACTCGATCGTCCGTCCGTACTCATGCATGTGGCCACCGATCACGATGAGCCTGCCGTCCACCGCCGGGCTTCCTTCATATGAGCGCTCGGTGCGCCCCGGCGGCAGATCGAAGGACTTGTCGCCTACGGGAAACGCGACGTCCAGTTGCCAGGGCAGGACGGAAAAGAGCGGCCACGGCCGTCGCTCCGGCACATAGCTCACCACGAGCCTGACCCTGACATCGTGATAGGCGACGGTGGTAGGGTTGTGGAGCATGGCATTGGAGAGAATCTGCTCCCCCGCGCGGAACGGTGCGCCGAACAGGAGCCACGGAAAATGGATCTCGCCGGTCTCGCTGCCCGACGCCAGGATGCGCCGTGAGATCGGAAGAAACAACTCACGCTCATCGGGATCCATCACGTTCAAATGATGGAGCAAGCCGATGGGAAGCAAACCTCCAGACGCGTCTACGATCTCGGCGTGTAGCGCATAGACGGCGCCGCTCACCGGGAATTCGCCCACAGACGCGGGCTGATCGATCATCGCGCCCGGGGGCAGGTCGAAAGGGGGGAGCTCGATGATGAGCTCGGCTCGCTTCGGATCCACCGTGACGATCGTCCGCTGCAACGCGCTCCAGTCATGCGGCAGAACAGCTCCGCGCGCGAGAGAAGGCGCACCACCGGCGACATACCCATCGAGGATCAGGCGGAGCGCGGCTAAGACCACGAACGACCATGACGTCATCGGTAGTCCTCTCAGCGAGTAGTGGATATGCGCGTAGCTTAGCTCAAAAGGGTCCCGGCGTGAACCGAGACCCTTTCATTTTCAGCCGGGCCGTGAAACTACTCGACTTTGATGACGATCTTCATGCCGAGTGTCAGGTGGGGCGTGCAATAGCCCTTGTACGTTCCCTTGGGCGCGTTGGCGAACGACACATCGTACGTCTCGTTCGGCTGCGTCAGGAACGCTCCCGACAGATTGTCGACCGTGTTCTTCATGCCGGCGTTCAGTGCGGCCGCGCCGCCTGCCGGAACGGAGTCGCTCCAGAACGTGATGTTATGCGGGCCGCCCGCCACGTTGATGAAACGCACCGTTCCACCCGCCGGGACCGTGACCGTGCTCGGCTCAAAAGCCGCGCGCGTGCTGCCATTGCCGGTCATCTTGACCTCGACGACGGGCCCCGTCGCCGCGCCGCCGGCCGGCGCTGCCGGTGCGGGAGGCGCGTTCTGGGTCTGGTTCTGGTCGCTCTTTTTTCCACAGGCGAGCGCGCCGATGGCGACGACGGTCGTGAGCAAAGCGAAGCGCATTGCGAGAATCCTCCGGGACGTGGACTGGGGAAACAAGGTGGTGGTGTCGTTGGTGATGTCGCTTGTGAACTGTTTCACAATAGCGGTGAATATAGAAGGGGGGCGCTAAAACGGGAGTCCTCCAAAGATGCGATTGCTGAAGGCATTGCGTTTCCCGCCGTAACTCCAATATTGGGGCGCCTTTTTCCAGCCCTCAACCTTTTGGAGGAGTTACCGTGCAGAGAACGTTCGCATTACTCGCGGTGCTGGCGACGGTCGCAACGAGCGCTCACGCGCAGAGCGCCTGGCAAACGGAGATCGGAATTCAGGGCGGGTACACCCGCGCAGTCTCGGCGGGCAGCGGTGCCGGCCCGACCGACATCCTGAGTCTGCCCGGCTTCAATCTCGGGCCGCTCCTGCCCTTTGCCTCCGGCATTTACGCGGTGATCCCCTGGAAGAACAAGATCGCCATCGACGCCGATGTGGGCGTCTCCCAGCTCACGGGTGTAACGTCTGCGACACTCTTCCAGCTTGGTCTGCGCGGCGACTATGCGCTGACGCCCAGGATTTACGGCGCGGCCGGTGGCGCGCTCGGGTACGTCAATACCAGCGGCACGCATGAGACGCAGCTCGGCATCCAGGCTGCGGTCGGCTACCGCCTCGGACTCAGTAACACCCTGAAAGGTCGCGTCGAATTCAGGACGACGTTCTGGAAAAACACCCAGAATGTCGGCCCGGTCGATACCTACTCGCTGCTGTTCGGCGTCGGCACGGCGACGCATCGCGCGGCCGCTCCCGCGGCTCGTCGCGCTCGCGCCGGCAGCCTCTGGTCGCCGACGATCGGTTTCTCCTCAGGGTATGCCAACGTCCACGCCGTAGGCGGGGGAGATGTCACGGTCCTCGCGTTTCCGGGTTTTGGCGCCGGACTCGGTACGGTCCTCGGACCGGCCCTGACGCTGCCGCCCACGATGTTCGCCATCCTGCCGATCGGCAACAAGATCGCGATCGAGCCGGGCGTGGACGTGCATCGCGTACAGGCCAGCGGTACGACGGCATTCCTCGGCAACCTCTCCGCGCGCCTCGACTACGCGCTCCACGGCGGTTGGTATGCGGCGGCGGGTGGCAACCTGAATTACGTGAAGTCCACCGGCACCAGCGCCGCCACGCGCACGGGCGCGAATGTCGGGCTCGGCTACCGGTTCCCGTTCTGGGGACCGCTGGGCGGCCGGGTGGAGTTGAATTACACGATGTTCGGCAAGAACACCAAACTCGCCACGGGGCCGACCAACACCGTTGGGCTGATGTTCGGTGCGTTGGTGCCGTTGCGCTAATTGACCCGCAGGTGCTGAACGCACGGCCCCCGGCAAACGGGGGCCGTTGCATTTTCGCCATGCCGCGACGACACTAACAGCGATGCCGGACTCGTCGCTACCACAGATACCGCCGCAGGAGCTCGCCGAACGTCTGGACCGCGGGGAATCGCTCCAGGTGCTCGACGTGCGGGCACCCGACAAGGTCGAGCGCGGCCACATCACGATCGGATCCGAGCTGGCGTTTCATGCACACCCGAGCTCGCAGATCCTCGCGCTTCCCGACGTCAGCGCGTTACATCTCGATCCCGCCCGTCCCATCGCCGTCATCTGCGGACACGGCAATTCGAGCAAGAAGGCGACCGCCTTCCTCCGCGAGCGCGGACTTGAGGCGTATTCAGTCATCGGGGGCATGGCCGCATGGGAGAGCGTATACGTCGCGCGCCCACTCTCTCCCACGCCGTCACTCTCGCATGTGGTCCAGCTCGACCGCGTCGGCAAGGGCGCGCTCAGCTACGTGCTGGTGAGCGACGGGGACGCCGTCGTGGTCGATCCGGGCCGGCACGTCGACCGCTACGACGCCCTGCTCGCGGAGTTGCGAGCCACCCCCGCGGCGGTCGTCGATACCCATATTCACGCGGACTACATCAGCGGCGCGCGCGCTGCCGCAGCGCGCTGGCAGGTCCCCTACTTCCTCCATCCCGACGACGCCGTTTCGCCCTACGACCAGCGGTCCGGCAAGCTGACGTTTCAACCGCTCGGCGACGGCGATACGATCGCGTTCGGGCGCGCGACCCTGCGGGCAGCCCACGTCCCCGGCCACACGCTCGGGAGCGTCGCGCTGCTCGCGGACGACGGCCTGGCGCTCACGGGGGATTTCCTCTTCGTGCAGTCAGTCGGCCGGCCCGACCTGGCGGGCAAGTCCGAGTCGTGGGCCAGGCTGCTCTGGCGCAGCCTCGAGCGCGTGCGCCAGACGTGGCCCGGCGAGCTCCTCATCCTGCCGGCGCACTACGCCGCCGAAGGTGAGCGCCGCGCCGATCGCGCGGTCGCGGCTCGCTTCGACGTTATCACGGCCACGAATGCGGCCGCCGCAATTCAGGATGAGCGCGTGTTCCTGCAATGGATCGCTGATCGTCAGACGAGCTTCCCGGATGCTTACCGGACGATCAAGGAGGCCAATCTTGGCCTCGTGCAGGTCTCGGATGCCGACGCGGAAGTGCTGGAATCCGGCCCGAATCAGTGCGCCATAGCCTAGCCTAAGCACGGCGTGTGCAACCTTCGGGGGGATGCCCGTCTCTCATGGCGTCCTTAACCAGGTGCAGTCCATGCGTACGTCGCACGTGCTCGGAGCGGCCGCCCTCCTGTGCATCATCTCGTCTTCCCTGCTCGCCCAGGGCTGGATCGACCCTATTCGACCCATCCCGCAGAATCCCAACGGACGAATCGAGCGGCTCCGCAGCGCCGTGCAAGTCAGCGTCACGGGGCGCGTGGCCCGCGTCACCGTCGAGGAATGGTTCCGCAATAACGGCCCCGTGATGGACGAAGGGATGTACCACTTCCCCCTGCCGGGCGAGGCCGTGTTCTCGAGCTACTCGCTGTGGCAAGGCGACCAGGAGCTGCGCGGGGAGGCGATGGACGCCGCCCAGGCGCGCGCCATTTATGAGGCCATCGTACGCCAGAAGCGCGACCCGGCGTTGATCGAGCTCGCCGGGCAAGGCCTGATCCGCGCCCGCGTCTTCCCGATTGCGCCCGGTGAGACACGCAAGATCACGCTCAAATACACGCAGCTGCTCGACCGCGCCGGCGATGCCTGGCGTTTCCGCTACCTCGGCGATCGCAATCGCCAGGCTGCACCGCGCAGCTTCCGGGTGGAGGTCGACAGCGCGGCGCGATTCGGCGATCCGTACTCGCCGACGCACCAGGTTCAGGTCACGCGACGCGACAACCGGCTCGAAATCTCTCTGGCCGATGGAGCGGCGGGTGGCGACTTCGAGCTGTTGCTCCCGCTCGCGCACGGGTTGGTGGGCCTTTCGCTCATCCCGCATCACCCGGTGGGCGAGGACGGCTACTTCATGCTGCTGCTGGCCCCGGGCGCATCAGCGGATGCCGCGGCGCTGCATCGCGATGTCGTAGCAGTCATCGACATCTCGGGCTCCATGTCGGGCGCCAAGATCGAGCAAGCGAAAGCCGCGCTCATCCAGCTGCTCGGCTCGCTGCGCGCGAGCGATCGTTTCCGGCTGGTGGCGTTCTCCGGCGGGGTGCGCCGCTACGCCCAGGGCTGGACCGAAGCGACGACTGACGGGCGCCGCGACGCGACGACGTGGATCGGCAGTCTCGAGGCCGAAGGCGGGACCAATATCGCGGGCGCGCTCACCGAAGCGTTCGCCGAATCACCCGGCGAGCAGGCACTCGGTGTCGTGGTGTTCCTGACCGACGGCCAGGCGAGCACCGGCGAGACGGATCCCGAGCGGATCGCGGAGCGGGCCGAACAGGGACGCGGCCGGTTCCGCGTGTTTTCATTCGGCATCGGCGACGACGTGAATACCTACGTGCTGGACCGGCTCACCGAGCGCGCGCGGGGCACGACGGAGTACATCCGGCCGGGCGAGAACATCGAGGGCGCCGTGGGCTCGCTCGCCGCGAAGATCGCGAGCCCGGTGTTGACCGATGTCACGATTGCGGCGGGTGCGGGCGTCGAGCTGTACGACCTGCAACCGGGCAGCATGCCAGATCTGTTCGCGGGCGACGAGATGGTCGTGCTGGGGAGATATCGGGGCGCAGGGAGCGGGGAGCGGTCGATAACGGTTCGTGGCCGGCGCAACGGTCGGGACGAAGAATTCAGCACCACATTCGCCGATCGCGACAACGAGGGCGCACGCTACATCGAGCAGTTGTGGGCTGCGCGCAAGGCCGGCGCGCTGTCAAAAGAGATCCGGCTGCGCGGCCAAACGCGCGAGCTGATGGATGCGCTGAAGCAACTCGCGCTGCGCTATGGGATTCTCACGGAGTACACGTCCTATCTCGTGCAGGAACCCACTGTCGCGCTGCGCGGTGCCGCCGAGGATCGACTTATGCGGGCTCCGGCCGCGGCGCCCGCAGAGCAAGCGGGCGCGGGCTCGGTCAATCGCGCGACCCGGGAGCGGTCGATGGCTGATGCAGCATCGGTGTCAGGGGTCGAGGCGATTACCGTTGACGGGACGCGTTTCGACGAGATGCGGCGCGCCCATTCGGGCATCAACCCGACGCAGCGGGTGGGAGGCCGTCTCTTCATCATGCGTGACGGTACGTGGACGGACCTCGGCCATGGCGACTCGCTGCGGGTCGTGACGATCGCGCCCTACAGCGACGCCTATTTCGCGCTGCTCAAAGCGCTGCCGGACTTGCAGGACGTGGCGACGCTCGAGCCGGCGGTGCTGGTGGCCGGGCGGCGCGCGAGCATCAAGATTGGGGTGGGTGGGAAAACACAGTGGAACCCCGGTGAACTGGAGCGGCTCGTGAGAGAGTTTCGCGGATAAGGATGTGCGGCGTGTGGCGTGCGGCGTTCGAACTTCCACGCCGCACGCTTCACGCGACATGCCGCACGTAAATATGCCCGACGACATCGCAGACGTGTATCGCAGCACCTATCCCGCGCTCGTGCGCTTCCTGTACCGCAAGGTCTGGGACCAGGGGCGCGCGGAGGATCTCGCGCAGGAGGCGTTCGCGCGGGCGCTGGTCCATCGACCGGAGAATACGCGCGGATGGTTATTCGTGGTGGCAGCGAACATGGCGCGTGACGAAGCGCGCAAAGCCGCGCGCGAGAAACGCCACCTGACCTTACTGAAGAGCGAGCCTGACGCCGTGCTCAGCTCGCCCGAAGACGAGATCGATGCCGATACGCGCGCGCGACGCGTCCGCGTGGCGCTCGATCAGCTGACGCCGCGCGACCGCGAGGCGTTGCTGTTGTGGGATGCGGGAATGTCATATGACGAAATCGCCGCGCAAACGGGATTGGCGCGCGGCGCAATTGGCACCACGTTGGCGCGAGCGCGCCGGAGATTGGTAGAAGCCTATGACGCAGGACTGGAAGGAGGGCAACATGTCGCACGTGGATGAGGGGACGCTACACGCGTACCTCGACGGCGAGCTGCCTTCCGACGAGCGGACCGCACTCGAGGCCCATCTCGGCCAATGTGCCATCTGCCGCGCGACGCTCGCCGAGGAGCGGGCGTTGCTCGAGCGGGCCAGCGCGTTATTGGGATCGGCGCGGCCTGTGGAGCGTGCCGCGCCGCCGCTCGACCAGCTGCGCCGCAAGCCACGGCGCTCGCCGTGGCAGGTGCGCATGCCCTTCGCATGGGCGGCATCGATCGCGGTCGCGCTGGGGATCGGATACTTCTTCCGTAACCCGGAACAGCTCGCGCCCAACGCCGCGCTGGTGCCGCCAGCCGATCGCGTCGCCACAGCGCACTCCAGCGATTCAGGAGTTGAGTCCCAGCAGGACAAGGCCGTGCCGCTCCGGCAACATTTCAAGGCCCCCCCCCGACCCACTCGCGCCGGTCCCCAGCGGGCCGCACCCGCGGTTGATGAATTGGTACGGTCGCAGGGACAGGCGAGAGCGGATTCGTACGCCGCTCTGCGGTCGCGAGTGGAGGATGCCGGCTCTGTTGCGATGCAGTCACCGCAGCTGCGCAATGCCACGCCGGCCGCAGCGGAACCGGCGCCGAGCGCGGCGATCATCGTGTCGGGCGCCGCGGTACGCGGGGCTGTGCGGCACATACCGGTTACGACGCAATGGCCGGTCATCAGTCGCGGGGTCGCTGCGTCCCTGCTCGGCGAGGACCCGGTCGGGCTGCCGGGCTTATCGACGCGCAGAATCCAGCGCAACCCGTCGGGCGACGGCACCGTCGTCGTCGAACAGACGCTCGACTCGTCGACGGTAATTCAGATCTTTCAACGGCCGGCTACGGCCCTCGGCTCCTTCGACTCGTCCGCCCAAGCCGGAGTACACTTCTACGAGGAGCGCGATCGTGCCGCACGCGCAGCGGTGCCGGCCCGGGCCGATCGTCTGGCGCGTTTTGTAGGGCGGTTGCGCGTGGAGATTACGGGTCCACTCTCGACGGATTCGCTGAACCGGCTGCTCGAGCAGGTCCAGCCCTTGCCCTAGCCGTTAGCCGCGCCGCCAGGCGATCAGCTCAGCAACGACGCTGACTGCGATCTCCTCCGGAGTGACGGCACCGATCGCGAGGCCCACCGGCACGCGCACTCGTTTCAGGCTCGCCGCGGGCACACCCGCCGTGGCGAGCGCTTTTGTGATCACCGCTTTCTTGCGCTTGCTGCCCAGCAGTCCCACGTAGCTCGCGGGAGACGCGGCGACGCGCTCGAGGATCAGCGCGTCATTGCGATGGCCGCGCGTGGCGATCACCACCGCATCGCCCGCCGTGAGCGGATAGCGTAGGAGCGCAGCCTCCACGTCTCCGGTCAGCGCCACAATTCCATCTCCAAAACGCGATGCGTCGGCGTACTCGGCGCGATCGTCGATCACGACGACACGAAAGCCGGCGGCGGCCGCAGCGCGGGCGATCGCCGCGCCGACATGCCCAGCCCCGAACACGAGGACGCGCGGCGCCTGGGTCAACCGTTCCTCCATAAAGCGGCCGTCCCGCGTGAGCGTGGCGGCGACACCCGAGATCCCGGCAGCCGCAACAGCCTGGAACGTCTTGACGGGACCGCTCGTCCAGTCGAGCGCGGTGCGCACCAACCCGGACGCCGCGTCCGCGGCGGCGTCCAGTACGCGCACATAGCTATCGTCGGGAAGCAGCGGCTCGACAAAGATGTCCACGGTTCCGCCGCACGAGAGTCCGAGATCGCCGGCCAGATCGGCGTTGAGATGATGGGTGAACAACGCGGGAGCGCGCCGCGCTTGGGCCTCGAGCGCCGCGCCGATGACGTCGGCCTCGACGCATCCGCCGCCGATCGAGCCGATCAGCCGACCTGTGGCGCCGACGAGCATTTTCGTCCCCGCCGGCACCGGCGTGGAGCCACGCACGCGGGCGACGGTCGCAAGCGCTCCCGGAGCGCCTTCCCGAATCAGGGCCGCCGCCGCACGCCAGACGTTCATAGTTGAAAAACTAAGCTCCCGGAGCAGGATCTGCCCCGGGAGCACCGCAAGTGACAGCCAACGACCGCTAGTGCACCACGATCGTACCGTTCATGCCAGCGTGGATCGTGCAATGGTAGGTGTACGTCCCTGCCTGCAGCGTCGGCTGGTATGTACCAGTAGTCATGGTCGACGAATTCGCCGGCAACGTGCCTGGTCCCGTGAGCCACGTCACGTTGTGCGAATTGGACGCGTTGACCCACGTGAACGTCACTTGGCCGGCGGGTACGGTGTCGGGAGTCGGATTGAAGGAGTTGTTGCTGACTGTGAGACTGGTGGTGTGCCCACCAGTGCTGCTGCCCGTTGAATTGCTGCATGCTGCAACGGCCGCAATACTGATGGCGACGGCGACGGCCATACCTGCGAAACGCATAACGCCTCCGGAGTTCGAGTAGGAACCAACGCGCTACTCGTACCCCCGGTTCCTGAAACGGGTCATGCGTTAGTTGTACGTTGTGACGCTATTAGTGCTGCTCGCGCTCGAGCGCGTCGGCCGCCAGTCGGGGAGAGATGATGGGGTAGCGGCTCGCGAACCATGTCCATGACAGCAGAAAGAGCCCGCCGAAGAACAGTGCCACGCCGACTTCCGGGACGCCGAGCGCGGGACCGGCACCGTGATTGATGGACGGCACGATCTCGAGATAGCGCTCCAGCCAGATGCCGACGAGGCTGACGACGGCGAAGCCCATCATCGTCGGAGCAAACGTCTTGGGCTTTTCTCCCAGCAGCCCGATGAAGGGGATCAGGAAGACGAGCAGGAAGACAGCGATGCCGATCGGCCGCCACGCCCCGTAGAGGCGATAGAACATGAAGTACGTCTCTTCCGGCAGGTTGCCGTACCAGATCACGAGGAACTGCGACCACATGAGGTAGGCCCAGAACACCGTGAAACCAAAGCACAGCTTGCCGAGGTCGTGCTGCTGGCGCCCGGTGTAGATGCCGGCGAGACCCATGGCGCGTCGCAATACGATCGCGAGCACCGCCAGCATCATGAGAGCGGCGAGGAAGCTGCCCATGAAGTAGAACGCGCCGAACAGGCTGCTCACCCATTTCTGCGCGAGCGACATGATCATGTCGAACGCGAGCAGGCTGTATCCGAACGCGTAGGCCAGTACGAGGATCGCCGCGTCCCGCATGATCCGCGGGGAGTCCTCGAGCCGTTCCACTGGCGCGCCGGACGCCAATTCGCGGACATCGGGACCGACATCGCGCCGCACGAAGCGCCAGGACAGCCACGACAGCGCGACGAGGACCACGCCGTTGCGCAAAAAGAACCACTTGTTCGTGAGCCAGCCGCCGATTTCGGGCCGCGGCTCGTGAATCCAGGTGAAGATGTATTGCCGGCCGATGACGAGGCCGATGAAGAGCACCACGGCGACCGTGGTGAAGGCCGCTCCCGCCTCCGCGAAGCGGATGACGACCCCGCCCCAGTGGCCTTTGGCGAGCTTCAAGACCGCGGCGAAGACGACCATCCCCTGCGCCAAGCCGGCCCAGAACATGAAATTCGCATGGTAGGCCCACCACGTCCGTTCCGGATGTTTGCTCAGCAGTCCGAGCACCAGCACGATGCCGCCGAGAATCGCGGCAATGGCGCCGACGAGCGCAAAGCGCGCGACGGGCGCCTCGCGGGCTTTCTGGGCGAGGTCGGCGCGGCTGACCGTCGCGACCGTCACTGGCCGGCCCGTGCGTTCAATTGCAGGCTGCGGACGTAATTCACGACGTCCCAGCGGTCATTCCCGTGGATCTTGTCGCCGTACCGCGGCATCGACCCGCGGCCCATGCGCTGCGCCTCGACGACCATTCCGTAGATCGCGCCGTCGCTCATCTTGGGACGCGTCGGATCGACGAGAGACGGAACGCCGACGAACGGGCCACCGCCCGCAACCGACACCGGCCCGTCGCCCCGCCCATGCTCGCCGTGACACACGAGGCAGTAGGTCTGGTAGACCCACTGCCCCCGGTTCAACGACTCGGCAGTACGCGTCCGCGGGTTGATGAGTCGATCGGCCGTCTCGCGTGCGATCGGCAGCTCACCGCCCGTCACGGGCACCGTGCCCGCGACCGGGGGAATGGGCCGAGCGTACGGCTTGATGTTGCGCTGATGCCGCATCGTCGCGAACCACCCGACTTTGTGTACCACGGTGTCGGGATTGCAGGCGCAGAGGACGAGCGCCGCGACGACGAGCATTCGCTTAGCCACGCCGCACCTCTTCCGCGCCCGACTCGCGTAACAGCGCCTCGACGCGTGCGACCTTGTCGGCGCCCGCCGGCACGAAGATGCCGAAGCGGTCGTTCGTGAAGCGTGGATCGTACTCGATGGTACCGAGGCGCCGCGCGGCAAAGACGGCGTTGAAGAGAATGCCCAGAATGGTCGACAGCGCGCCGAACAGAATCGTCATCTCGAACATGATCACGACGTACGGCGGCACGGATCCGACGGGCTTTCCCCCGACGACCAGCGGCCAATCGTAGGACATCCACAGCGTCAACCAGGCGCCGACGCCGCACCCGGCGAGGCCGCCGATCAGCGTGAACATCCGCACCGGGCTCACCGGCTGGCCGAGCGCCGCTTCGATCTCGTGGCGCGGAATCGGCGAATAGACGGTGAAGTCGGTGTGACCGGCCGCCCGGAGCCTCTTGATCGCATCGAGCGTCGTGTCGAGGTGCGCGAAGACGCCCAGCGCTCCCGGCGTGGGCGGCGGCAGGAAGATGTCGTGCAGCGGTTTGGGCAGCGCGATCATACGTGCGCCTTTTGCGCTTTGCGGCGCGGCGGCGCGAGCACTTCCTTCACTTCGCTGATCGACACCGCGGGGAAGTTCTTCACGAACAGCAGGAACCACATGAAGAACCAGCCGAAGCTGCCCGCCATGATGCCCCAGTCAGCCCAGGTGGGATTGTAGACCGCGTTCGCCCACGGCTCGTACGGCTCGCCGGCCAGCGAGACGACGATGATCACGTAGCGCTCGAACCACATGCCGATGTTGACGAAAATCGAAATCACGAACAGCGCCGTGATGTTGGTGCGGACCTTCTTGAACCAGAGCAGCCAGGGGAGCAGGCCGTTGCAGATGTTCATGGTCCAGCTCGCCCACCAGTACGGGCCGAACGCCCGATACCAGAATGCCGCGCGCTCGTGAGGGTTGCCGCTGAACCATGCGACGAAGTTCTCCGTGACGTATGAGAAGCTCACGATGGAGCCGGTGAGCAGGCACAGCTTCGCGAGGTTCTCGAAGTGGTGCAGCGTGATGATCTCTTCCAGATGGAACAGCTTGCGGATCGGGACCAGCAGGGTGATCACCATCGCGACGCCCGAATAAATCGCGCCGGCCACAAAGTAGGGCGCGAACAACGTCGCGTGCCATCCCGGCACGATCGCCATCGCGAAGTCCCACGACACGACGCTGTGCACCGACAGCACGAGCGGCGTGGCGAGAGCAGCGAGATAGAGATAGCCGCGCGTATAGTGCCGCCACTGCTCGTTGGCGCCGGTCCAGCCGAGCGAGGTGATCGCGTAGAGCTTCTTGCGCCACCCCGTCGCGAGGTCGCGAACGGCGGCGATATCGGGGATGAGCCCCATGATCAGGAAGACGGTCGAAACGGTGAAGTACGTCCCGATGGCGAACTCGTCCCAGATGAGCGGCGACTTGAAGTTGGGCCACAGGCCGCGCTCGTTGGGATACGGAATCAGCCAGTAGAAGTACCACTGCCGCCCGATATGAATCAGCGGGAACAATCCCGCCGTCATCACCGCGAACACCGTCATCGCTTCGGCGGTGCGGTACACCGCCGTACGCCACCCCGAGCGGAACAGAAACAGGATCGCCGAGATCAGCGTCCCCGAGTGCGCGATGCCCACCCAGAAGACGAAGCAGGTGATGAAGACCGCCCAGTAGATCGGATGCGAGTATCCCGCCAGTCCCAGGCCGTAGCGGATCAGGAACAGCAGCGTGACGATGCCCACGCCGAGCAACGCGACGGCGGCGCCGAGCAGCAGGAAATAGCCGCGCGTCGGGTTGCCGAGCGTGCGCGCGATGGTGCGCGTCACGTAGTCGTACGTCAGCTTGGACGGCGCCGAGTGCTCAGCCATGGCTCGGAGTGTCCTGCGCGACGACGCGGGCGAGATAGGTGACCGCCGGCTTCGTGTTCAGCCCCGCGAGGACGTGATAACCGCGCGGGTTGCCGGCGAGCTCGTAGACACGCGAGCGCCGGTCGTTGAGATCGCCGAACACGATCGCTTCCGATGGGCACGTCTGCTGGCACGCCGTCATGATGTCGCCGTCGCGCACGTTGCGGTCTTCGAGCCGTGCCTGATTCTGGGCGCCGCGAATGCGCTGCACGCAGAAGGTGCACTTTTCCATCACACCCTTCTCGCGCACCGTGACATCCGGGTTCAGCAGCATCGAGAGCGGCTCGGGGAATGCCTCATACGCTCCGCCGCGTTCCGCGTAGTTGTACCAGTTGAAGTAGCGGACCTTGTACGGGCAGTTGTTGGAGCAGTAGCGCGTGCCGACGCAGCGGTTGTAGACCTGCGCGTTGAGACCATCGGGCGTGTGGTAGGCCGCGTACACGGGACAGACGGGCTCGCAGGGCGCGTTGCCGCATTGTTGGCACATCATCGGCGAATTGACCGCGCCTTGCGGCTCGCCGTGGTCATCCGTGAGCCAGTAGCGCTCGAGCCGCAGCCACGACATCTCGCGGCCGCGCTGCATCAGCTCTTCGCCCACCGTCGCGATGTTGTTCTCGGCATAGCACGCCGTCACGCACGCAGAGCAGCCGGTGCATTTCGAGAGATCGATCGCGAGACCCCAGCGCGGCTGCTCGCCCTTGTAGTTGCCGATCTCCGCCTTCTCGTGCTGCCGCTCGGCCCACCACTCGACGGCGCCGGCGGCGTACTCCGGCGTCTCCTCGTGATGGAACGGGGCATCGCCGGGATGCAGCGCCTTGGCGCGCGCCAGGCCGAGCACCTCGACCGTGCCGCGTCCCCGCTCGCGCGGGCTACCTTCGGTCGTGACGATCTTGCGATGCTCGCCGGTCTTCGTCGCGCTGGCGCGCACCGCGAAGCTGCGGCCGCCGTAGCCGTTCGGCTGCACGCCCAACAGCTCGAACGCGTTGGCGGAGCGATCCTTGGCGTAGCGGCCGTAGGCGGTGTGGCCCTGCCCCGTCGGGACGGCGAGCACGTCTGGGCGCACCGAGCGCGTGATCCAGGCGGGGAATTTCTGCGCGCCAAACGGCGACTTGAGGAGCAGGAAGTCGCCGGTCGCGAGACCCCATTTCTCCGCGGTGTCGGGATGCACCTCGACCCAGCTGTGCCAGGCGATCTTCGAGACCGGATCGGGCAGCTCCTGGAGCCATGGCTTGTTGGCGCCACGGCCGTCGTGGAGGTTGGAATGAGGGAAGACGATGACTTCCTGGTCTTGGGTGGCAGCGGCAGGGGCGGCAACATCGATGCGCGAGACGTCCGCGAGACGCACGGCGCGCGCCGGGACGTCGCCGTAAACTCCGCCCTTGGTGAGCGAATCGAACCAGTACTGGTCGAATCCAGCCGGGTGTTTGGTGCGCCACTTGCCCTGCAGATAGTCCTGGAACGTCCCGCTCTTGCCGGAAAGCTTGAGAATCAGGTCGCCCGTGTGGCGGGTGTCGAACACCGGCTGCACGACCGGCTGCTGCAGCGCGGTGACGCCGGCACGCGGACGGCTGTCGCCCCACTGCTCGAGCGGATGGTGGTCGGGAAGGACGAGGTCACAGGCCGCGGTCGTCTCGTCCATGTACGAGGAGAAGCTGACCTTATACCCGACCTTGCCGAGGGCCTGTTGGAAGGCGCCGGGCAGCGAATGCGCCGGATTCGCGCCGTGGACGAACAGCAGCGCGACACGACCCGCCGCCATGTCGGACGTCAGCGTCGCGATCTCGCCGAAGGTGTTGGTCGATCCGACGGCCAAATCGGCGCCAAACTTCACGAGCGACCCGACGGCACCGACGACGTAGTTGAGGATGTTCACCGCGGCGACGATCTCGGCACCGTTTGCGTACTGCGTCGCCATGCCTCCGGCGACTGCAAGACCGCCCTTTGAGTTCGCGAATTCGCTCGCGAGGCGGACGATCGCCTCGGCCTCGATCCCGATCGACTCGGCGACGGCGCGCGGGGCGTGGCGGTCGAGCAGCGCACTCAGACGGCCGGCATCTGCGGGAACGTGCGCGAGGCGTTGCCGCACGATCACGTTCGCCATGGCCAGCGCGAGCGTGCCTTCCGTACCGGGTCGCGCAGCGATCCATTGGTCGGCGTTCATGCCCGTGAGCGAGAGGCGCGGGCCCACGAACACGAATTTCGCCATCGACGCGGGCCGTCCCGCGTCGAACGCGTGGGAGCGGGAGAAGCCGTTCTGGAACTCGACCGGCGAGAGCCAGCTGTCGAGGAAGTCGGCGCCGAACGAGATCAGATACTTCGCGTTCGCGAAGTCGTACGCCGGCAGCGACGCGGTGCCGAACGCCAGCCGGTTGCCGGCGCGCAGCGCTTCGAACCCGAACGGCTCGTAGCTCATGCGCCGCCCGCCCACCTGCTTCATCCACTCGTCTACCAGATCGCCGAATGTCGACACCTCGGCGCCGGTCAGGAAAACGATGCCCTTGCCCTGCGACTCGCGCACTTTCGCGCTGAGCCGCTGCAGCGCGCCGTCCCAATCGATGTCTTCGAAGGTGCCGTTGGCGTTGCGCACCATCGGATGCGCGATGCGGTCGGGATTGTAGAGGCCCTGGAGCGCCGCCTGCCCGCGGGCGCAGAGGCGCCCGCGATTGATCGGCGAGTCGGGGTTGCCCTCGAGCTTGACGGCACGCCCCTCACGCACGCGCACCTGCACGCCGCAGCCGGCCGCGCACTCGCGGCAGGTCGTGGCGTAGTAGGTCGCTTTGCCGGGGATCTGATCCTCGGGCTGAATCAGATAGGGAATCAGCCGCTCGGTGGGCTCGGGGCCGATGCCGCACGAGGACAGAGCGGCAGCGCCGGCGCCGGTCACGCCGAGCACTTTCAGGAAACGACGACGATCGAGGGAGTCGGTCATATCAGTAGTGACAGACGCTACAGTCGCGGGTCACTTTGCGCTCCACGTGACAGCGCACGCACCATCCCATCCGCAGCGTCGAGACCTGCGCCACCTGCGGCATGCGTTGCACGTCGCCGTGACAGGTCGTGCACGCCTGGGTGCCAAGCGCCTTGATGTGGCGCATGTGGGGGAAGCGTACGAAGCCGGGAAGCGCATGGACGCGAATCCACTCCGGGGCTTTCCGCTCGCGCCACGCGGCGCGGACCTTCTGGATCTCGGCCTGATGCGACGGCGTGGAGCCGTTCACCTGCGTGTGACACCCCATGCACGTCTGGAGCGCCGGGATGCCTGGCTCACTCGACACCGACGCCGAATAGTGACAGTACATGCACGGGATCTGGTCCTGTCCCGCGTGGATGTCGTGGCGGAAGAAGATCGGCTGGCGCGGTCCCTTGAGGTCGCCGGTGTCGCTGATGACGGGAGCCTGATACCGCGGTGCAGCAGAGGAAGCCGATTGTGCCTGCTGGCCGTTCGCGGCCACAGGCGGCAGGGCGAGGATCAACACCACGACCGCAGCTGAACGCAGATTCCCTCTACTGGCTAATCAGTGGTTCGGTTTTGGTGTGGGGCGGCTTAGCCCGAAGGCTCACGAATGTAACAACGGCTACTCTGGCCGCGCCAGTAGTTGATACTTCAATCGGACGACGTCGACGAACGCCTCGACCGCGTCGAGATCGGCGAACTCCATCCAGCAATGTCGCACGCCGTCGTGCAGCGTCCCATCACGCACCGCTTGTTTGATGACGCGCGGCAATCCGTTGGTCGCGCTGATTTCCTGCTCTTCAAGTCCCGACAAGACGAACGTGCCGCTCACGCCCGACTGCATCGGATGCAGGTAGCCGAGCTTGCGGCCTCCCACCTCGTACATCCAGACCCATTTCCACGTCGTGCCGAGGTAGACGACCTGCTCGGTGACATGTCGCAGGTTGCGCAGCTGTTCGCGCGCTTTCTTGAACCGCTGGGCGGCGCGCTGCGGCAAATCACGAACAGGTTGGTCGGGTTTGGGGCGCGTGCGCGGGCTCAGATAGAGATGAGTGGCCCAGTAATCGGTGTTTGGCTTGATCATGGCGCCCCTAAGGTACAGGTGAGGTCAAGAGCCGGAATCGGGCCGGATCGAGCAGCCTGCCACACGACTGCTGCGGCACGGCCATGCGGCCGTCCTTCCCCATAGTCAGCTTGATCACGTCGCCATTGCGCCCAAACCAGCGGCTGGAGGGCTCGAGATCGGAAGGATAGACGAACAGCGGCAGCGCGGCGGCCGCCAGCGCCGCCTGTGAGCCGATCCCCGACTCCGGCATCGTCCCTGCCCACAACCTGGCGCCGTACTCGGCAGCCAGCCGGTAAATCCGGCAGACCTCACTCAGCCCGCCGACGCGGTGGACCTTGATGTTCCAGACTTTCGGACCGTTCAGCGCCATGATTTGGCGAGCCGCGCGGGCGTCGCGCAGCGTCTCATCGAGACAGATGGGGGTGCGCAGCGTTTTCCCGAGCTCCGCATGCCCTACCAGCTCGTCAGGATGGAGGGGTTGCTCGATGTAGAGGAGACCGGCGTCGTCGAGCGCGCGCAACGC
>Ga0137415_10000251_pt1 | contig 47973 bp, 36 predicted proteins | sample CZODoug3_1_1_16f_FD_183082 | JGI IMG/M metagenome (GOLD analysis project Ga0137415, IMG submission 183082) | Vadose zone soil fungal communities from Angelo Coast Range Reserve, California, USA - CZODoug3_1_1_16fungal (Hybrid Assembly) | ecosystem: Environmental > Terrestrial > Soil > Vadose...
TCCTCGTAACCAACGACCTAGCCGCCATCCCCCGCGTCCTCTCCGCCGAACGCACTTCCGCGTAGCGGCGACTTTCAAGTCGCCGCGTCCATTCTCTTCATCCGTCATTTTTCAATGTACCGCTGGCTTTTAAACCAACGCTTTCTGTCTTGCCAGGTTCTTCTGAATAGGGCTTAAATGGGTGGCATCGCTGGAGAGCTAACTTTGCGGGGACCAACTATCTTCTTTGCCTTGATTGTCCTTTCGTTCCTGCCGCGTCGGGCAGTGTCCTGCTCAATGATTGGCTGCACTGGCGATGGCGAGGAAATGCGTCATAACTTTACAGTGAAGATCGTTCGTGATGGCAGGCCACTAACTGGTGTGACCGTTCGGATCGCCCGAACCGGAGAAGGAGGCGACGAAAAATTCCTCCTAGGAACTACCGGTCCCGACGGCTTGCTTCGTATAACCAATCTTCCTCAGGGACATTACTGGATCTATACGGATCTTCTTGGGATCAGTGCTGGTACGAATTGCTTTCATGTTTCGGGCCACAGCACTTCCAAAGCATTGAAATCGCTAAAGTACGAGTGGGGCGACCTGGCGCCGGCGACCAAGAGCATGCGGGGAATTCTGGTGGATTCTCAGCCTGGACAGACGGGCAACCCAATCGAAAGATTAGTCCACCGAGTAGACGTGCCGATCCCAAACGCAAAACTCACCCTCCAGGATCCATTCAAGAGGTCAGCCTTCACAGCTTCCACCGACGATTCCGGCCAATTTTCTTTCACCGGAATTTCAAAAGGAACTTATGTCCTACACATCGATAGTGGCACTGCCCCGGGTGGTCGCGAGTACGATTCGACCGACATACTCATCGTGCTTGCAGATAAAGCAAAACTGGATACCCTTCGTCTGGTTCGGAGGGAAGCAGGTGGTGGCAGCTGTGGGGGTACCTCTCTCGAGCTTCAATAGTTTCCGGACCCCGCCTTGATCCCTCTCGTGCGCTTCGCAATTTCCCGAATCCGGTTCAAATACCCCACATAAACCGGTATCGGGATATCCGGCGAATCCCCGTCATTCAAGAAATGCTCCAGTCGGATTTCCATAGGTATCCCGGCAATCACTTCGCGGAATCGCGGCGTCTCCAGAAATTTCACCTTCCAGATCTCCAGCATCTCTGCTCGAAAGCCCTCGCTGATAAATCCCAACTTTCGGTCCCCAATGTAAATCCCATCGACCTTGTGCTCGCCCAGACCCTTCCGAATCGGATCATCCGCAGCCGAAAACGTGTAAACCATGTGCAACAGATCCGCCAGGTCTCCCCACAAGATCTTTTCATCAAACGCACTGAACCGGAACGCATTTTCCCTGCGTTGCTGCACCAGTCGCGCGTGATCCACGTCCCTCAACCCATGCTTCCCGAGCTCCTCGTCAAACCATTTCAATCGCTCGGCTCTCAGGTTGAAGCGCAGAAATTCAACCGCATAAGCGTTCGGCAAATAAATCTTCGGATCGTCCTCGACCCGCTTCAGCCAGAGGCTCCAGTCCTTGCCCTGAAGCAAAGCGATCAGTTCCTTCAGCTCGCCGATCGTCGTATCCGGGTGATACTTCACCGCCTGCCAGAAGTGCTCCGTCGAGTCGTAAACCGCTCCATGCAACCGTATCCCCTCCTCGATCGGATACCAGTTCGAAAGCACCCGCCCCGCAATTACCGGCGAAGCGCTCCAGCAGTTCAGCGAGTGCTTCCACTTTTCCTGCACCGCCGCGAATTCCTCCGCATAGCCAGCCGGCACGGGCTCCTTCACTTTCGCAATCGCCTCCCCCAACTCCGAGCTCGTGTGAGTCACCAGCGTCTGCAAAGGCCGCTCGTCCGCCATCGAAATCACGCGGCTCTCAATTCCTTCGCGCAGCAGTTCGCGTGTAAGGTGCCGTTTTTCTCCCTCGCTGATCTTCCCGCCCCACCGCTGCATCTGCGCATCAATGTACGGAAACACCTCCGCCAGCGACCTGAACTCAATGAATCCATGAATCGCAAACTTAACCGGCTCGCCCAGCTTCACGATCACCGTCGATGGCGTAACAATTGCCTCCAGCGAGACCTCCTGTGCCCGCAGAGGCGCCATCGTCCCAAAAATCGACATCCCGACTAAAATCGCACCAATGCGTGCACGAGAAATCTCTCCCGAAATATTTTTCATTTTCATCCTCAATAAATCCGCCCCATCATTCCACTTGATCCGCCAAAGGCAAAACAAAATTCCACAAGTTGCCGGATAGATGAACACTTCCCGAAACCATCAGCGTAGCGGCCACTTTCAAGTGGCCGCGAATCGGCATTTGTAGCGGCCGCCTTCTGAGGCGGGCGCCTTTGAGTGCGGAAGCGAAGCTCCCGCTTTTGAGCAGTAATCCCTGCCATCAAATTCCAGTTTCTAGGCGACGCGGTCACAAACCGATCCCCCTCATTGCCTCCCCCACTCCGTAGTCGTACGCTTATGCCATGCCGGACCTGGCTCGCTTCCGCGCCAAACATGACGCCCCCGACGGCGCCGAATCCCCGTCGGTGTCCTTCATCCTCCACGTGGACATGGACGCCTTCTTCGTCTCCGTCGAACTCCTCGAGCGCCCCGACCTCCGCGGCAAGCCCGTTGTTGTCGGCGGCCGCCCCGACCAGCGCGGCGTCGTCTCCGCCGCCAGCTACGAAGCTCGCAAGTTCGGCATCCATTCCGCCATGCCCCTGCGCACCGCGGGCCGCCTCTGCCCCCATGCCGTCTTCCTCGACGGCCATCACGAGAAATATTCCGAATGGAGCGATCGCATCGCCTCCATCCTTGCAAAATTCTCTCCCATCGTCGAAATGGTTTCCGTCGACGAAGCCTATCTCGACCTTTCCGGCACCGAACGCCTCCACGGCCCGCCGTTCGCCGCCGCCGACAAACTTCTTCGTACCATCACGCGCCAAACCGGCCTTCCCTGCTCCGGCGGACTCGCCACCACCCGCCTCACCGCCAAAGTCGCCTCCGATCAAGGCAAGCCTCGCGGCCTCGTCTGGGTCGCACCCGGTATGGAAGCCCGTTTCCTCGCTCCGCTTCCCATCCGCAAAATTCCCGGCATCGGCGAAGTCACCGAACGCGCCCTCCGCGCCCTCGGCATCGAGACCGTCGAGCAGTTAGCCTCTCACTCCCAGGAAAAACTCGAAAAGATCTTCGGCCAGTGGGGTACCGCCCTTTACCGCAAAGCCCGCGGCGGCGACGCCTACGAATTCCTTATCGACGCCGAGCCCAAATCCATCTCCCACAATCACACCTTCGGCGAAGACACATCTGACGTCGCCGAAATGGAAACCATGCTCAGCCACTTATCCCAGAAAGTCTGCAAACGTCTCCGCGAAGCGGGCCTCTCCACGCGCACCCTAACGCTCACCATCCGTTACGCCGGCTTCGAAACCTACACCCGTTCCAAAACGCTTACCGAGCCCGCGCAACTCGACACCGATATCTTCGCCGTCTTCCTCAATCTCTTCCGGCACCACCGCGACGTCAAACGCAAAGTCCGCCTCCTCGGCGTCGCCCTCTCCGCCCTCTCCCACGGCGCGCAGCAGCTCGACCTCCTGGAATCCGACCGCCGCGAAAAACTCGAAAAGCTCACCAAAGCCGCCGACCACCTCCGCGACAAATTCGGCTTCTCCTCTGTCCAGTTCGGTGGCTCCCTGCGCCGCGATGAGTAGGAGACTTTTTCGCGCTTGAACGCATCTATACTGTCTGGCCCAATTCGTCTCCGTGAGGCTCGTCTTGAAGATTTTCCTGCTTACCATCGCCATCGCTTTTTCACTTCTTGCATTCATCACAACCTTTACCCAAACTCCGCCCACTGACCCGGGTCTGCTCGCGAACCCCGTCTACGTCAAAGACTGCGCGAAATGTCATGGGAAAACGGCCGAGGGCCGCCATTTTGGCGGGCCGTCGCTCATCTCCGACAAAGCTGCGGCCGCCTCCACGCAAGATCTGCGCAACGTCATCGCCAACGGCAAAGGCCACATGCCCAAATTTGACGGCAAACTGACAGCGGAAGAGATTGACACGCTGGTCCGGCAAATCCAGGCGCTGCACAGAAAATAAATCGCCTATTGCACCGGCTTCTTCTGGCGATGGCAGAGGACCTGACTGCACACTCGCGAGCGGTTCGTGTCCTGAACTTCCGTTCCAGGGAGTTGCGGCGGTGCGGCCTAGCTTCCGGCAAATGTGAGCTCGGTTAACCAGCGCTGCCCAGCAATCCCTCTTTCGCCTATACTCTCCGCATGGCATCTTCCGCCCCACCGACTCCCAGCGCTTCCGAACCGCGCCCGGCTCCCACCACTCGTCTCGGCAACTTCTGGCAGCGCGTCAGCGAAGGCCGCCGCATCGACGACCTCTGGTCGCAATTCGCCGCAGACGCCCGCTCCAGCTATGGCTTCTATGGCAAGGACGTCGACTGGGACGAAGTCAACCAACTCTCTCGGTGGAAGCGCCCCTTCCGCGTTGCCAAGCAACTTTTCTGGGCCATGATGAACAAGCTCACTCCTGCCCGCCGCGTTCTGTTCCTCGCCGCCGTGGGCCTGCTTTTCATTTCTGGATTCCACTGGGAGGTCAGTCACAACAACACCGTCGAAATCAAATACGAATTTTTCGCCGCGCTTCTCTTCCTCCTTCTTCTCTCCCTCGAACTCGCCGACAAGATCACGATGAAGCGCGATCTTGAAATCGCCCGCGAAATCCAGGCCTGGCTCGTTCCCTCCACTCCGCCAATGATTCCCAACGCGGAGGTCGCCTTCTACACCCGCGCACAAAATTCCGTCGCCGGCGATTATTACGACGCCTTCTATCCCACCGACGACGCTGCTGCTGGCGGCCAGCTGATGCTCGTCATGGCCGATGTCGCGGGCAAAAGTGTCCCCGCCGCTCTCCTCATGGCCACACTCCAAGCCAGCCTGCGCACCATCGCCTCCGAAGGCCTCCCTCTCAGCGAGCTTGCCATCCGCCTCAATCATTACGCCTGCGCCCACAGCCTCGGCGGCCAGCGCTTCACCACCGCTGTCCTCGCTGAATACGATCCCACCACCCGTCGCCTCGCCTACGTCAACGCAGGGCACAACTCCCCCGTTATTCGTCGCGCGAATTCTTCCACCGAGCGCCTCGAATCCGGCAGCCTCCCCCTCGGCATCACGCCTGAAGCCACATTTCCGTCCGCCGAAGTCACTCTCCAAGCTGGCGACACGTTGGTCCTCTTCACCGACGGAGTAGTCGAAGCTTTCAACTCCGCCGGCGAAGAATTTTCCGACAACCGCTGGCTCAACATCATCCGCGGCCTTCCCAATCTCAACGCCCAGCAAACTCTCCAATTCCTAATGAAAAGCGTCGAGGATTTTGTCGGCGCCACCCGCCAGTCCGACGACATCACCTGCCTCGTTCTCCGCTGCATCTAATCACTCTTCACATTATTTCTTTCTGGTTTTATTTCCTCTCTTCCCTGCGGTCCTCCGCGTCAAATCTGGCTATCTTTCTCTCTACTTCGTTACTTCTTTGCTTCGTCGCTTCCGGCTTTCTGTCGCATAATCATTCCGTGAACTCCCGGGAACTCGCCAACTCGGTGTGCGACAAGCTTCAGCGTCACGGCCACCAGGCTTTCCTCGTCGGCGGCTGCGTGCGCGACATCCTGCTTCGGCGAGATCCCGCTGATTATGACGTCGCCACAAACGCCACTCCTGCCGAAGTCTTGCAACTTTTCCCTCAAGGCCTCGATGTCGGCGCGCAATTCGGTGTCGTCCTCGTCCGCCACGATTCCCTCAAGGTGGAAGTCGCCACCTTCCGCTCCGATGTCGGCTATTCCGACGGCCGCCATCCCGACCAGGTCGTCTATTCCCAAACGCCTGAAGAAGACGTGCAGCGCCGCGATTTCACTATCAACGGCCTGCTGATGCGCCACGACACCGGCGAAGTCCTCGACTTCGTCGGCGGCCGCGCTGATCTTGCCGCAAGAATCATCCGCGCCATCGGCGACCCATCCCGCCGTTTCGCCGAAGACAAACTCCGCATGCTGCGCGCCGTCCGCTTCGCTGCGCGTTTCGGCTACACCATCGAACCCGCAACTTTCGCCGCCATCCGCACTCACGCGAGCGAAATCAACATCGTTTCCGCGGAACGCATCCGCGAAGAGCTCACCAAGCTCCTCACCGAGGGCGCTGCCCGCCGTGGCTTCGAACTCCTCGACGAACTCGGCCTCCTCTCCCAACTGCTCCCCGAGATCGCCGCTATGAAAGGCGTCCCGCAACCTCCGCAATTCCATCCCGAAGGCGACGTCTGGGTTCACACCCTCCTGATGCTCGAGGGTCTACCAGCCGGAGCCTCACCCACACTCGCCTGGGGCGTCCTGCTGCACGATATCGGCAAGCCCCCCACCTTTCGCTCTTCCTCCGAAACTGGCGACCGCATTCGCTTCGACGGCCATGTCGACGTCGGCGTCCGCATGACCGATGACCTCTGCCGCCGTCTGCGCTTCTCCAACGACGACACCGAACAGATCAAGGCCCTCGTCGCCAATCACATGAAGTTCAAAGACGTCGCCCAGATGCGCCAATCCACCCTCAAACGCTTTGTCCGCCTCCCCCGGTTCGAGGAGCACCTCGAACTTCACCGCCTCGATTGCCAGTCCAGCCACGGCAAACTCGACGCCTACGACGCCGTTCGCGCTTTCCTGGCCCAGACCCCGCCCGCCCAAGTTCGTCCCCCCCGATTACTTTCGGGTGACGACCTCAAAGATTTAGGCTATACACCAGGGCCAGAATTTCAGAAGATTCTGTCCACCCTCGAAGATGCCCAACTCGAGGAGGCCGTCCAGACCCGGGACCAAGCCCTCGAATTTGTTCGGAGACACTATCCTCTCCGTCAAGTCGGCCGATAAAACGCCTTAGGATAGGTTTTTGGGTTTAATCGTAAGCTGCTTTATATCAATACTTTGAGGGAATGTTGCAGACTGAGACGACCTATGCTAGGATTTGAGTGTTGCTGACTAATATTTTCTGCTGAAGGCTCTTGCATTGTCGGGCACCTTTTCCCGACCTCTTGCATCTAATCCTTCCAAAGCGGTTCTTTCTCCCGCTTCGCGTTAGGGGAAAACATGGCTGATAAAAAACATTTCGTTCCAGATACTCTCGCAATCCTGCCCGTCCGGGATACCGTTCTATTCCCGGGAGCAGTTCTGCCTCTCACCGTAGGCCGTGAGAGCTCGCTCGCCCTCGTAAACTCGCTCTCGGGCGACGATAAGCTTTTGGGCGTTGTTGCCCAATTGGATCCGCGGATCGAAGATCCTGCTGCAGCGGACCTCCACAAAGTAGGCACGCTTGCCAAAGTGCACAAGACCGTAAAGATGCCCAACGGCAACGTCGTCGTGTTCCTGGAAGGCCTGCAGCGCATTCGCATCAACGAACTGTTGAGCCTCCGTCCGTTTCTTCGCGCCGCGGTGGCTTCCGAGCCCGATTTCACCGGTGAAAAAGACGCCGAACTCGAGGCCCTGCAACGCAACTCGCAAGACCTTTTCCGCGACGTTGTGAGCCACTCGCCGCAACTTTCCGACGATCTGCAAAACGCGGCAATGAACATCGACGATCCCGGACGTCTCGCCGACTTCATCGCCGGAACACTGCCGAGCCTTTCGACCTTGCTCCGTCAGGAGCTGATCGAAACCTCCAACGTTCGCAAACGCCTCGAAATGCTCATTCGCGAACTCTCCAAGGAACTCGAAGTTTTGGAGCTTCGCAGCAAGATCAATGAGCAGGTTCAAGAGCAGGTCAGCCAGAACCAGCGCGAGTACCTGCTGCGCGAGCAGATGAAGGCCATTCAGAAGGAACTCGGCGAAATCGACGATGCGCAAGCTGAAATTGACGAACTGCGCAAGAAAGTCGACGAAGCCGGCATGACCGCGGAAGCCAAGAAGGAATGCGACCGCGAACTGAAGCGCCTCGCCAAAATGACTCCGGCCTCGGCCGAGTACATGGTGTCGCGCACCTATCTCGAATGGATGACCTCGCTGCCTTGGTCGAAATCCTCCGGCAGCGCGGACATCGACATTCCGAAGGCCCAGGACATCCTCAACGAAGATCATTACGATCTTCAAAAGGTGAAGGAGCGCATCCTCGATTACCTGGCGGTCAAGAAACTACAGCCCGGTATGAAAGGACCCATTCTCTGCTTTGTTGGGCCTCCAGGCGTGGGCAAGACCTCGCTCGGCAAATCCATCGCCCGTGCGCTCGGCCGCAAATTCGTGCGCATCGCCCTCGGCGGCATGCACGATGAAGCCGAAATCCGCGGACACCGCCGGACGTACATCGGCGCTCTGCCCGGTCAGATCATTCAGGGCTTGAAGCGTGGCGAAACCAACGACCCCGTCATGATGCTCGACGAAGTCGACAAGCTCGGCCGCGATTTCCGCGGCGACCCGTCCTCCGCGTTGATGGAAGTCCTCGACCCGGAGCAGAATTCCACCTTCCGCGATCACTATCTCGACGTGCCGTTTGATCTTTCGAAGGTCACCTTCATCGCCACGGCCAACTGGATGGATCCCATCCCGGAACCCTTGCGCGACCGCATGGAGATCATCGAACTCCCCGGCTACACCGGTGAGGAGAAGATCCACATCGCGCGCAAATATCTGATCCCCAAGCAGGCCGCCGAACACGGCATCAAGGAAGGCGACCAGCTGGAGTTCACCGAAGAAGGGCTGCGGGAAATCATCCACAGCTTCACTCGGGAAGCAGGCGTGCGTAATCTCGAGCGCGAGATTGCCACCATCGTCCGCAAGCAGGCGCGCCGTCTGGCCGAAGGCAAGACGGAGAAAATGATCGTCACTCCCGAAGTCGTGCGCGAATTCCTCGGCGTGCCGAAGTTCCGCACCGAACGGGAAATCGACGAACGCGTCAAGAAACCCGGCGTCGCGGTTGGTCTCGTCTGGACTCCCGTTGGCGGCGACATCGTCTTCATCGAAGCGAGCCGTATGCGTGGTGGCAAGCAGTTCACCATGACCGGTCATCTCGGCGAAGTCATGCAGGAGTCGATGACCGCTGCGCTAACCTGGACCCGTGCCAACGCCGAACGCTACGGCATCGATCCGGACTTCTTCCGCAAGCAGGACATTCACATTCACGTGCCGTCCGGCGCGGTCCCGAAAGACGGGCCGTCAGCTGGCGCCGCGATGGTCACCTCGCTCGTCAGCTTGCTGACGAATCGTCCTGTGAAAAACCGCCTGGCGATGACTGGCGAAATGACCCTCTCCGGCGTGGTGCTGCCCATCGGCGGCGTGAAGGAGAAAGTCCTCGGTGCCAAGCGCGCGGGAGTCACCCACGTGCTGCTGCCGGCGGACAACGAACCGAACGCAGTCGCGGATCTTCCGCCGGATATTCTCGGCGACCTGAAGATCACCTACGTCCGGACGCTCGATGAGGTCCTCGAGCACGCGCTCGAAAAGGACCCCATCGCCCCGGTAGTCCCGGAGCCGGAACCAGCACAATCCGCGGTCGGCGATTCACCCAGCGCCGTCCACTAAAGCAATGTAGCGCTGGCTTCCTGCCAGCGCTCTTGTAGAACCGGCAACAAACTCAAACGCAAAGGCCCGGCCAAATGTGCCGGGCCTTTCTCTTTCCGCGCATTCCCATCTCAGTACAGGATGAGAACTCTCCAACTGCTGCTAGTATGGAAACTTCCCATGCCGTCAAACCCGAAATCCAAATCTCCTGCCAACGACTTGGCCGCCATTCTCCCCCAGCGCCTCAGCGAAGCCCTCATCCGCGAACGCACCATTCCCCGCTTCGTCGATTCCTACGTCGTCGAACACGGCCGCCACAGCCTGCAAGTGCACGCTGTCCTCTACCGCGATCTTCAGAATCTTCTCCAGCGCGAAGCCCTGCTCACCGTCACTGCCCGCGCGCTGGAAATTGTCACCAGGGGAATGCACACGGAAGACGATCGCAAAGCCAAGCCGATGACCCGTCAGGAAGCCTCCGCGTTTCGCCAGAGATTTCTCGCCGGCCTCACGCGCCATCAGCGCTGGAACGTCAGCGACGCCCTCGATTTTCAGTCGGATCTTAAGATGTACGAGGATCTGATCGCCCGCGCTGCAAGCTCGCGCCGCCCGCGCAAGCCCTTCGAAGCCGCCAATCATCCCTTCGTGGATCGCTGCGGCTTCGTTCTCGATTCATCCTTCCTCGAAAAAGCTCGCCTCGCCGCCAGCCGCACCCTCAAGGATTTGGAAACCCTCTCCGCGCAAATCGTGGAGTTCACCCGCAACGAAATCTCTCAATCAAACCCGCAGCCGTCTCGCTGGCGTTCCACGCCTTAATTGCCACGACTCAATCGCCCAATCAAATCACACGATTTTCTGTACTTCCACCGCCGTCCCGTACGCCAATACCTCCGTCACTCCCTGCATCACCTCGTTGGCGTCATACCTCATGCACACGATCGCGTTGGCCCCATGCTGCGCCGCGTGCTGCAGCAATATCTCGTAAGCCTCTTCTCTTGCCTTTTCACAAAGCTCGGTCAGTATCGAAATATTTCCGCCGATAATCGTCTGAATTCCCGCCGCCAGATTTCCCAGCACGCTCCGCGAACGCACGGTAATCCCCCGCACGATCCCGAAATTCCTCACCACCCGGTAGCCCGGCAGTTCATTCGCTGACGTCACCATCGAACTATCCACTCGACCTGTCATGTTCGTCTCCTTGGTGTCCCGCTGTTTACCGGTCCGATTCTACCCTTCCACAAGCCGCTTCCGTCAGCCTTTCGGTTTGTTATGCTCACCTTGCGTGGAAACTCTCTTCGAATTTCTGGCGGTTCTCCAGATCGCGGCGGGCCTCTTCCTGCTTTGGCAGGGTATCCAGTGGCTTGCCTACGTGCGCGGACGCCTGCGCACCGACCCCGGATTTTATGCTCCCCGCACCGCCGTCCTCTGCCCTTGCCGCGGCATGGAACCCGGCCTCGAGCGCAATCTCGTCTCCCTCTGCGAATTCAGGCATCAGAATTTCGAAGTCTTTTTCATCCTCGCTTCCGAAAACGATCCCGCTTACAGCCTCGTCAAACGCGTCGCTGCCTCCTCCCACGTGAAAGCCCATGTTATCGTTGCGGGAAAACCCACAAGCTCCAGTGAAAAGGTTAACAATCTCCGCGTTTGCATCGAACAACTCCCGCCCGACTTTGAAGTCCTTGTCTTCGCCGATTCCGATGGTCGCCCGGGCAAAACTTGGCTGCACCACATTGTCGCCCCGCTCGCCGACTCCCGCATCGGCGCCACCACCACCATGCGCTGGTTCATTCCCAACGACAATGCTTTCCCCAACGCCCTTCTCGCCGCCTGGAATGCTTCCGTGGTCACCATGCTTGGTGGTCACGCGAAAAACTTCTGCTGGGGCGGCGGCACGGCCATTCGCCGCGATTTCTTCGAGCAGATGGACATGCCCGAGGTCTGGCAAAACTCTTTCAGTGACGACTTCTCTCTCACCATCGCCATCGAAAGAACCGGCCGCCGGATCGTTTTTCTTCCCGAATGCATTACTCCGTCCTACGTTCAGACCGACTTCTCAAGCCTTCTCGAATTCACCAACCGCCAGATTAAAATCACGCGCATTTATCGCCCCAAAATGTGGGTCTCCGCCTTCGCAACGCATTTTCTCTTTTGTTTCACTCTTCTCCTGGGCCTCGATGTCGCGTTCAACCTCGCCATCGAATCCCGGCCGTCATCTCAGGTCATCACTCTCTTCGTATTTCCCCTTCTTCTCGCGGCCGTTCGAGGCGCCCTGCGCGTGATTGGCGTTACGGAGGCAGTTCCGTCCTCCCGCGATGAAATCATGGCGCAATCCTGGATTTATATTTTGGTCACATTGCTCGTTCCATTCTTGTACTTACTCAATTTCTCCGCCTCATTGTTCGGTCGCCGCATTACATGGCGCGGCATTCAATACGAAATTGTCTCTCCCAATCAGACCCGCGTCCTTACTCCATGACCTGTGGAAATCTCCGCCCCCGGAAAAAATTTCGAGGCTAGGGCAATTTCTACCCGCAATCTACATACTTTACCTGAGTCGGCTCCCTCTAAGTCATTGACAACTCAACCCCTGTCAAAACTTACAGTCCGGCAAGCGGGTTGCATTGCTGTACTTTGGTCAGGTGTAACTTTCGCAAGTTATTGACAGGGATCCTTTACTTTACCCCAGAGGGTTTCTGAGGGATTTTTCCCTCTGGAGTACATGGGCCTGATCCAGTCCTACTCCTTGTCGCTTGCTCGGTCATTCCGGCCGACCTCAATCGGAGGTCATTGAGGGTCAAAATCCAACAAGATGGCTTCGGTCCCCCCGCGAGGCACATTCAGAGGAGTGCACGTGAAGTTGATCCGCAGAAGTCTAGCGACACATTCGCTGCCCCAACCAAAGTACTCTGCACCAACCAGCGTCTATCTGTTTTATGAAAAAAGTACCGGCACGGCTCATTTCCATGTTGAAGCCGGGCCCAGCGGGGAACTCCCCGTGGACCACGCCGCCGGCTTGCTCGCCATGCATTGCTTGGTGCGCGGCCAATCCCCCAAGGATTATCTCGTCATGGTTCCGGCCGCTCCCAATGCTTTGAACGGCCTGGCCGAAAAGGCTCAGAAGCTTCTGGAAGCCGGCCACAGCGCCAAGAACGCTGTGCGCCTCACCCGCCGGGAAGAAGAAGTCCTCGACGGCATCCTTCGCAGCCTCGCCAACAAGGAAATCGCGAACGAATTGAATCTTTCCGAGCGCACCGTGAAATTTCATGTCTCTTCCCTGCTCGCCAAATTCAAGGTCCGCGGTCGCCTCGAACTCATGCGAGAGGCTTCGCGTCATTCCTTGAACTCCATTCCGCCAGCCGTCGGTGGTTCGGCTCCGCAGCTCGGTCCCTATCAAGATCAAGAGCGCCGAGAGGGCTATCGCAGGCCGGCGAATCAGGGCAAGGTGCTTCCGCTCGCTCGCCATCGCATGATGGCGTAGCCACCGTCGTTTGCACTTCGTTCTCGTAAGAAAAGGCCCGTTCCGGTTGATCCGGAACGGGCCTTTTCTTTTCTCAGCTCTTTGTAGAGGCCGATCTTTAGATCGGCCTCTGCTCCTGCGTTTTCTGACTACTTCTTCGCGGCGCTGTAAAGCTCCGCCGCCTTGTCCCAATTCACCACGTTCCACCACGCATCAATATAATCCCCGCGTACATTCTGATACTTCAGGTAGTACGCGTGTTCCCACACGTCAATGCCGATCACCGCTTTGCCCCCCGCGATGTATTGCGTGTCCTGGTTCGCTGTCGAATCGATCGCCAGTTTCCCATCCTTCACCAACAACCACGCCCACCCGGATCCAAACCGGCCCAGGCCCGCGGCCTTGAACTTTTCTTTGAATCCCGCAAAGGAACCAAAGCTCGAATTAATTGCCGCGGCCAGATCACCCTTCGGTTCGCCTCCGCCGCCCTTTTTCATCAATAGCCAAAAGAGCGAGTGGTTCCAGTGGCCGCCGCCATTGTTGCGCACCGCCGTGCGGATATTTTCCGGCACGCTATCCAGGTTTTTCATAATGTCGTCAATCGACTTCGACTGCAGATCCGGATGCCCTTCCAGGGCCTTGTTCAGATTTGTCACGTAAGCGCCATGATGCTTGTCGTGATGGATTTCCATTGTTCGAGCATCAATATACGGTTCAAGTGCGTCGTTCGGGTACGGCAAGGGGGGCACGGTAAAGGCCACTGGTTTGTCCTCCAAATTGAGATGTGATTCGAAATCTGTTCCGGGTTCAGCGTGAAGCAAACTTGAAGCGGCGTTGCCTGCTCCAAATAAGCCAGCGCCAAGAATGCCACTGGTTGAAAGAAATTTACGGCGATCCATGGAAGTCCTCTGCTTCGGTGGGCGCGTGGGCTTCCGCGCGAGATTATATCTCCTCAGCAGCGCCTGCTCAACCACGTCAGACAAAACGCGGCCGCCCGGGCGGCTGGGCAGTTATTGGATGCGCGAAAGCGCCCATCGGGCAGATTCCGCGATGCTGATTTCCTGGGATTCCGAAAGTCTCTGCAGCAATTCCGAGACGCGTGCATGTTGGGCTGTGCCCGGCCGTGCCTTGCTGTTTCCCAGCGCAATGCATGCGTTCCTCACCAATCCGCTCCACTTCGTCCGCTTCATCGCGCTGCCGCGAAACTTTTCTCGAAATTCCTCCTCGCTCATTACCGCCAGCCACTCCAAACGCGGTTGCAATAGCGATTCCTCCTGGCGAATATTCGCTCCTTCTGGGGGTCGGAGCTTTAGCTCCGACATTGAGGCCACTGCAAGATTGGGCTTTAGCCCCTGAGGACTCCGCTCCGTTCGAACTTCAGCATTTGCCCAACTTCGCGGTTCAAAATCGGAAATCGTCGTCACCGCGGCTTCCCGGTTGTACGGGCACACTTCCTGGCAAATGTCGCACCCATAAACTTTGTTTCCGATCGCCTCGCGAAACTCTTCCGGCACGCCCCCTCGCAGCTCGATCGTCAGATAAGAAATGCATCGCCGCGCATCCAGCACGTAAGGCTCAACGAAGGCCCCGGTCGGGCAAGCGTCCAGGCACTGCCGGCAGTTACCGCAGAGATCCGCGGGCGGCATTTCGTATGGGGCCAGCGAAGCAGAAAGCTCAAGCGTGGTAAAAATCACTCCAAGAAAAAACCACGAGCCCATCTTCTCGTTCAGCAGCAGTGTGTTTTTCCCCAGCCACCCAAGTCCCGCGTATTTCGCGAACAAGCGCTCCGCGACGGGGCCCGTGTCGGCATACGCTCTGGATTCGTGCGCCTCCGGAAACCGTTCCCTCAGTGCCGCCGAGAGCGCATTCAGCCGCTCCCACAAAACCTCATGATAGTCGCGCCCCCACGCGTAACGCGAAATCCAGCCGCGCGGCTCGTCCCCTCCATCGCAAGCAGCAGCCTCAGTTGAATAAGGATGCGCGGTGTTGTAGTTCAGCCCGCACACGATCACGCTGCGTGCCCCCGCAAGCACCCGAGCCGGATCACGCCGCCTTGGATCGGCCAGGTATCCCATCGCACCGCCGTACCCGCGCTCCAGCCATTCGTTAAACGCGGCATGTTCCGGAAACCGCTCCAGTGGCGCCACGCCGCACAGCGAAAAGCCAAGCGCCGAAGCGCGCTCCGCAATCCACGTCGTATCTCCCACAGAATTCATGTTTTGATTGTGCCGCAGGAAAGACAAAGTAGCGAGGCTGGCCTCAACCACGAAAGAGAAAGCGATTCCCTCGGGAACTCATCCGCGGGAGGGCAACATTTCGTTAACACTCTTCATCCTATTACTGATGATATATTTTCGCCCGTTATAACCGGGAGCTCCCCGCCAAAACAATACTCCCGGCTCCCCAACTGATTTATGCTGGCTAAAGCTTGGATTCCCTGAATCCACTGTATCCAAAAGCCAGCAAATCTCGTCAATACTGTACGGACTTTTATGTCAAAGTCCGCTGCACAGTTATGACAAAGGACCGCTAACTTGCCGACTGATCAAAATGTTCGCGCATCCGCAGGCCCGGAACATCTGTCTACTGTTCCTCCCCGGCACAAAGGTGTCAGTGCCCTCGTCTGGATTATTGTCCTCCTGGTCTTCGCGGGCGGATTTTACCTCGTCATGCGCAAGCGCGACGCATCCGCGGCGGCCGCAAAATCCCCAAGAGGTGGAGGCGGCCCCGTCACTCTCGTCACCGCAACCGCAAGGCAGGGCGACATCGGCGTCTACCTCGATTCCATCGGCACCGTCACGCCCGTTTACACCGCTTCGATCACCAGCCAGGTGAATGGCATCGTCACCGATGTCCACTACAAAGAGGGGCAACTCGTCCGCAAGGGCGATCCCCTGATTGACATTGATGCGCGTCCCTACCAGGCTTCCCTTCTCCAGGCACAAGGCACGCTCGAACGCGACACCAATCTTCTCGGTCAGTCACAGATGGATCTTCTGCGTTATCACGAAGCCTGGGATCGCAAGGCCATTCCCAAACAAACCCTCGATGATCAGGAAAAGATCGTCCTCCAGCAGCAGGGCACGCTCAAATTCGATGAAGGCGTCGTACGCTTCGATCAGATCCAAGTGGACTATTGCCACATCGTCGCGCCAATCACCGGCAGAGTCGGATTGCGCCTCGTCGATCCTGGCAACGTCGTGCAGTCCTCCGGAAATCTCGCGCTCGCCGTTGTCACGCAAATCCAGCCCATCACCATAATCTTCACCGTTCCCGAAGACAATCTCGGCCAGGTCCAGCAGCGTCTGCGCAAAAACGCGAAACTCACGGTGGATGCCTTCGATCGTTCGGCACTCAAGCAAATTGCCAAAGGCACCCTGCTCACCCTCGACAATCAGATTGATACCACCACGGGCACCGTAAAAGCTCGCGCCTCCTTCGACAACAAAGACGCCGGACTCTTCCCCAACGAGTTCGTCAACGTGCGTCTGCTCGTGGACACCCATCACGGCGCCACGCTGATTCCCTCCTCCACGATTCAGCATAACGGCCAGACCGCCTTCGTCTATGTTCTTCAGGACAACGTCGCCCACATGCGCGTCATTCAACCAGTCGTAACCGACGGGGGAACCACCGAAGTCACCGGCCTCGCTCCCGGCGACGTGCTCGCCAGCAGCAGTTTTGACAAGTTGCAGGACAACGCCAAAGTTGTTGTTTCCTCCAAACCCATTCCGGGAAACAACGCCGGGAGCGCTGCTCCTTGAGTCCGTCAGCCCCTTTCATCCTCAGGCCTGTCGCAACCGCGCTGCTGATGGCCGCGATTCTCCTCGTTGGCATCGTCTGCTACACCCAATTGCCGGTTTCCGCCCTCCCGCAAGTCGACTATCCCACCATTCAAGTGCTCACTTTTTATCCAGGTGCCAGTCCATACGTCGTCGCAACCACGGTCACTGCCCCACTCGAACGCCAGTTCGGACAGTTGCAAGGCCTCAGCCAGATGACTTCCAGCAGCTCTGGCGGCACCTCCGTCGTCGTCCTGCAATTTAACCTGAGCCTGAACATCGACATCGCGGAAGAAGAAGTCCAATCCGCAATCAACGCCTCGCAAAGTTTTCTCCCCGCCAATCTCCCTGCGCCTCCCATCTACAGCAAAACAAATCCCGCCGATGCCCCTGTGCTCACTTTGGCTGTCACCTCAAGTTCCATCCCACTCTCGCAAGTGGAAGACCTGGTGGACACGCGCCTCGCCCCCAAAATTTCCCAACTTAGCGGCGTCGGCCTGGTCAGCATCAGCGGCGGCCAGAAACCCGCCGTCCGCATCCAAGCCAATCCCGCCGCGCTCTCTTCCTACGGTATCAATCTCGAAGACTTGCGCACCGCCGTCACCCAATCCAGCGTGAATGCCGCCAAAGGAAATTTCGATGGCAACCGGCAGGACTACCAGATTGACGCCAACGATCAGCTCGTTACCAGCAAAGACTATCGCAACGTTGTCGTCGCCTTCCGCAATGGCGCGCCCGTGATGCTCACCGATGTAGCGAAAATCCTCGACGGCGTGGAAAACACCAATCAAGCGGCCTGGATGAACAAAACACCCGCCGTCATTGTCAACGTTCAGCGGCAACCGGGCGGCAACACCATCAGGGTCGTCGACAGCATTAAGGCACTTCTCCCGCAACTCGAAAGCAATCTCCCCAAAGGCATCGAAGTCACCACGCTCACCGACCTCACCACGCCCATTCAGGCTTCCATCTCCGAGGTCTATTTCGAACTCTTCCTCACCGTCGGCCTCGTCATCATGGTGATGTTCCTCTTCCTTCGAAGCCTCTCCGCGACCATCATCCCCAGCGTCGCCGTGCCCCTATCCCTGATCGGCACCTTCGCCGCCATGTACGCCCTCGGCTACAGCCTCGACAACCTCTCCCTGATGGCCCTCACCATTTCCACCGGATTCGTCGTCGACGACGCCATCGTCATGGTCGAAAACATTTCCCGTTACATCGAAGAAGGGCAGCCGCCGATGCAGGCGGCACTAAAAGGCGCCGAACAGATCGGCTTCACCATCGTTTCTCTCACCGTCTCCCTGATCGCCGTGCTCATTCCCCTTCTCTTCATGGGAGACGTAGTCGGCCGTTTGTTTCGCGAGTTCGCTGTCACCCTCGCCGTCACCATCGTCGTCTCCGCCATCGTTTCCCTCACCCTCACGCCGATGATGGCCTCGCGCATCCTGAAACATAACCCCGAAGAACAACAAGGCCGCCTCTTCCGCGCCTCCGAGCATGTCTTTAACAGCATGATCGCCTTCTACGGCCGCACCCTAAAAGTCGTTCTTCGCTATCAGACCCTCACCCTTTTTGTGGCTCTCGGCACTCTTCTTCTCACGATCTTTCTCTACATCGACATTCCCAAAGGATTCTTCCCCGTTCAGGACACCGGAATCATCCAGGGCATTTCGCAAGCGCCGCCTAGCATTGGTTCCAAAGCGATGGCGGAAAAGCAGATGGAACTCGCCAAAGTCATCCTGGAAGATCCCGCTGTCGAAAGCCTTTCCTCGTTCATCGGCGCCGACGGCACCAACATCACCACCAACAGCGGAAGAATGTCCATCAACCTGAAACCGCTCGAAGAACGCAAGATCAACGCTTCCGACGTAATCCGCCGGCTTCAAACGAAGCTGCAATCCGTGCAAGGCATTCAGCTCTTCATGCAGCCCGTGCAGAACATTACCGTGGACGATCGCGTCAGCCGCACGCAATACCAATACACACTCGAAGACCCGGATCCCAACGAACTCAGCGACTGGACCAATCGCTTCGTCTCTCGCCTGAAACAATTGCCTGACCTCGAGGATGTCGCCACCGACGAGCAGCCCGGCGGCCTCGCCGTCTCTCTCGTCATCGACCGCCCCACCGCCTCGCGCCTCGGCATCGCGCCCACCACGATTGACAACACGCTCTACGACGCCTTTGGCCAGCGCCAGATCAACACCATGTACACGCAGTTGAACCAATACCACGTCATTCTCGAAAGCGAGCCGCAGTTCCAGTTGGACCCGAACATGTTGAACAAGCTCTACATCCAGTCCAACGCCTCCGCAGGCGCCGCGGGCGCTCCCGCCAGCTCCACCGGCAACGGCTCCACCTCCGCCGGCTCCAACGCCCTCACCACTTCCCCCCTCTTCACGCCGTCCGCCAATACCCTCTCTACGCCCGTAAATGCGCTTACCGCCAGCACCTCCTCCGCAACTTCCAGCAAGGGGGCTACATTCGCCGGCGCCTCCAGTTCCGCGACCAGCAACCCAGTCCCATTCAGTGCGTTCTCGCATTTCGAAACCAGAACCCAATCCCTCTCCATCAACCATCAGGGACAATTTCCCGCCATCACCGTTTCCTTCAACCTCGCTCCCGGCGCAGCACTCGGCAACGCCATCTCGGCCGTCACAAAAGTCCAGAACGATCTCCACATGCCCGCCAGCGTGCAGGCCGACTTCCAAGGCACCGCCGCGTCCTTTCGAAACTCTCTCTCCAACATGCCCCTGCTAATCCTCGCCGCTCTCGTCACCGTCTACATTGTTCTCGGCGTGCTCTACGAAAGCTTCATCCATCCCATCACAATCCTTTCCACGTTGCCCTCCGCGGGCGTCGGCGCTTTCCTTGCCCTGATTCTTTTCCATCTGGATCTCAGCGTCGTAGCCATCATCGGCCTCGTCCTTCTGATCGGCATCGTCAAAAAGAACGGCATCATGATGGTGGACTTCGCCCTCGACGCCGAACGCAACCACGGCAAAAATTCTACAGACGCCATCTATGAAGCCTGCCTCCTCCGCTTCCGCCCCATCATGATGACCACCATGGCCGCCCTCCTCGGCGGTCTCCCGCTCGCCTTCGGCTCCGGCATCGGCTCCGAATTGCGCCGGCCGCTCGGCATCGCCATGGTCGGCGGCCTCTTGGTCAGCCAGGTTCTCACTCTCTACACCACCCCCGTCATTTACATCTTCTTCGACAAACTTGCGCGCCGTTTCTCGCACAAGCCCGTTGCAACCGCTTCTGGCGCGCAACCCGACACGGCTGGGCTCTCATGAACGTCTCCGCGCCATTCATCCATCGCCCGGTAGCCACCACGCTGCTCACCGTCGCCATCGCCATCGCCGGCGCCATCGCCTTCAACTTTCTTCCCGTTTCTCCCTTACCGCAGGTGGACTTCCCCACCATCTCCGTCAATGCCAGCCTCCCCGGCGCCAGCGCGGAAATCATGGCCTCCTCCGTCGCCACTCCTCTCGAACGCCAGTTCGGCCACATCGCCGGCGTCACCGAGATGACCTCTACCAGCGGCCTCGGAACATCTTCCGTCACCATTCAGTTCGATCTCACCCGCAACATCGACGGCGCCGCGCGTGACGTCGAAGCCGCCATCAATTCCGCCCGCACTTATCTCCCTGCAAACCTCCCCGCGAATCCCACCTACCGCAAAGTCAATCCCGCTGATTCCCCGATTATGATCATCGGCCTCACTTCCGACAAATATGGCCCCGCCAAGCTCTACGACGAAGCCTCAACCGTCATCCAGCAAAAACTCTCTCAAATCGAGGGTGTCGGCCAGGTCAACGTCGGTGGCGGCGCGCTTCCTTCCGTCCGCGTGGAAGTGAATCCCACCAAGCTCGCCAGCTACGGCCTCTCCATGACCAACATTCAGTCCGTGCTGCGCCTGCAAAACTCCGATCTCGCCAAGGGCCAGATCACCGACGGCATCACCACCGCCGACATCGTCGCCAACGATCAGATCTCTCACGCGGAAGACTTCAAGCCGGTCATCGTCGGGTACCACAATGGCGCCGCCATCCACCTCACTGACGTCGCCGACGTCATCGACTCCGTGCAAAACGTCCGCGTCGCCGGATATTTAAACGGCAAGCGCGCCGTTCTTCTCATCATCTTCCGCCAACCAGGCGCAAACATCATTGACACGGTCGACCGTATCCGTTCCGAAGTGCCCTCAATCAAAGCCATCATCCCCCAAGGCATCGACACCACCATCGTCCTCGATCGCACCACCACAATCCGCGCCTCCGTCAGCGACGTCGAGCGCACCCTCACCCTCTCCATCATCCTCGTCATCGTCGTCGTCTTCATTTTCCTGCGCAATGGCCGCGCCACCCTCATCCCCGCCGTCGCGGTTCCCGTCTCCCTCATCGGCACCTTCGCCGTCATGTACCTCTGTGGCTATAGCCTCGACAATCTCTCACTGATGGCCCTCACCATCTCCACCGGCTTCGTCGTCGACGACGCCATCGTCGTCATGGAGAACATCACCCGCCACCTCGAAGCCGGCATGGATCCCTTCGCCGCCACTCTCAAAGGCGCAAAAGAGATCGGCTTCACCGTCTTGACCATCAGCATCTCGCTGATCGCCGTCTTCATCCCCTTGCTCCTCATGGGCGGCATCGTTGGCCGCCTCTTCCGCGAATTCGCCATCACCCTCTCCACCGCCATCCTCGTCTCCATGGTCATCTCCCTCACCACCACGCCCATGATGTGCGCCTATCTTCTGCGCGATGAGCACTCCAGGCCGCACGGCCGCCTCTACATGGCCACCGAGCGAATGTTTGAGCGCATCCTTTCCATTTACCGCTACACCCTCCACTGGTTCCTCGACAATCCCGCCCTCACGCTCACCGTGCTTTTTCTCACCATCGCCCTAAACGTCGTCACCGTCATCATGATTCCCAAAGGCTTCTTTCCCCAGCAGGACACCGGCACACTTGGCGGCGGTGTGCAAGGCCCTCAGGACTCTTCCTTCCCCGCCATGAATGACTCGGTCCAGAAGATCGTTGATGTGATCAAGAAAGATCCCGCGGTCCAGAACGTGATGGCGTTCACCGGAGGCGGCGGTGCCACGAACACAGGCAATATTTTCATCGCGCTAAAACCCCTTAACGAACGCAAAATCACCGCGCCGGAGATCATCAACCGGTTGCGCCCGCAGCTCAACCGCCTCCCGGTCGCCTCCACTTTCCTTCAGGCTTCCCAGGATCTCCGCATCGGCGGACGCGGCAGCTCTGCCCTCTACCAGTACACCCTGCAATCCGACAATGTTTCCGATCTCACCGTCTGGGGGCCGCGCATGCTGGCGGAGATGAAACGCCTGCCGGTCCTGCAGGACGTCAACACCGACCAGCAGAATGGCGGCCTCGATATTCGTCTCGACTACAACCGCGTCACGGCTGCAAGGCTCGGCCAAACCGCGCAATCGCTCGATCAGGAAATCTATGCTTCGTTCGGTCAGTCCCAAACTTCCATCATTTACACTCAATTGAACCAATACTACGTCGTCCTCGAAGTCGCTCCGCAGTATTCGCAAAGTCCCGAGGGCCTGAAAAACGTTTACTTTCATTCGAATGCAAGCAGCAATGTCACTTCCACCGGCAACACCCCCCTCATCGCCATGGCCGCCGGTCAGGCCAATACCATCCCGCTCTCCATCAACCACACCAGTCTATTTCCCTCCGTCACCATCTCTTTCAATCTGGCTCCCGGCGTCGCGCTCAGCGACGCCACTCTCGCCATCGAACAAATGAAGCAGCGTATGGGCGTCCCTTCCACCCTGCGCGGTTTTTTCGCTGGCACCCTGCTGGCTTACCAGCAATCCCTCAGCACCGAACCTATCCTGGTCCTCACCGCTCTCCTGGCGGTCTACATCGTTCTCGGCATCCTTTACGAAAGTCTCGTGCATCCGCTGACCATCATTTCCACGCTTCCCTCCGCCAGCGTCGGCGCCATGCTCGCTCTCATGCTCTTCAAGCAGGACCTCAACATCATTTCCATCATCGGCATCGTCCTGCTCATCGGTATCGTCAAGAAAAACGCCATCATGATGATTGATTTTGCCCTGCAAGCCGAACGCGAAGGCGGCAAAAGCACCAAAGACGCCATCTTCGAAGCGTGCATGTTGCGCTTCCGCCCCATCCTGATGACCACCATGGCTGCCCTCTTTGGCGCTCTCCCGCTGGCCTTCGGCACCGGCACCGGTTCCGAACTTCGCCGCCCCCTCGGCATCAGCATCGTCGGCGGCCTCATCATGAGCCAGCTTCTTACGCTCTACACCACTCCGGTCGTTTATCTCACTCTCGACAAACTCCGGCTTCGCGCTCTCGGAAAAGAACGTGACACTTTTCATCCCGCGGATGGATCAACTCCCTCCGCCGCAGTCTGATTAAGGTGGAACGACTATGAATCGCATTCGCCTGAAACTTTTCTTCGGCCCTTCACTCGCCGCCCTTCTGCTCACCGGCTGCATGGTCGGCCCCAAATACCACCAGCCCGCCGCCACCGTGCAACCGCCGCCGGCTACCTACAAAGAATTGCCTGCCGAGAATCCTCCGGCCGGCCAATGGAAAGTCGCGCAGCCGCAGGACGCCATGCTGCACGGCAAATGGTGGGAAATTTTCAACGACCCCGAACTGAACGCCCTCGAGGACCAGCTCAATATCAACAACCAGAACATCAAGCAATCCTTCGAAAATTTCATGGAAGCCCGCACTCTCGTCACCCAGGCACGCGCGCAACTCTATCCCACTCTGAGCACCGCTCCATCCTTCCGGCGTTCCCAATCCTCTGCCACTCTAAGAAATAATGTTGGCGCCACCGGAACGGCCAGCGGCGGTACAGGTGGGAATCCCAACGTATATAGCACGCTCGCGGAAGTGCCGTTTACAGCTTCCTGGGAGCCGGACCTCTGGGGCAGGGTCCGCAACACCATCCGGCAAGCCCAGTACAACGCGCAGCTCAGCGCTGCCGACCTTGAAAACGTCCGCCTCACCGAACAGACCAGCCTCGCGGTCTTTTTCTTCGAACTTCGCGGCCAGGACGCCCTGCAGAAAATCCTCGACGACACCGTCGAAGCCGACCAAAAATCCGTCGAACTCGGCCGCGCCCGCTACGAAACCGGCGTGGACACTCTGCTCTCTCTCGTCGAAGCCCAGGTTACGCTGCAGCAGGCGGAGTCCGCTTCCACCAATCTCGCCATTGCCCGCGCCCAATTCGAACACGCCATCGCCGTCCTCGTCGGCACCTCCGCTTCCGGTTTCTCGATGCCATATAAACCTCTGGATGCCGCGCCACCTGCAATCCCTGTTGGCATCCCCTCGCAATTGCTCGAACGCCGGCCAGACATCGCCGCCTCCGAACGCAACATGGCCGCCGCCAATGCTCAAATCGGCATCGCCACCGCAGCCTACTATCCCAATCTCACTCTCAGCGCCCAAGGTGGATTTGAAAGTTCCGCGCTGCAGAGTCTCATGACCTGGCCAAGCCGTTTCTGGTCCGTTGGCCCTTCCATTTCCGAAACAATTTTCGACGCCGGCCTCCGCCGCGCCACCGTGAACCAGTTTGTCGCTGTCTACAACGCGGACGTCGCCGCCTATCGTCAAACAGTTCTTATCGCTTTCCAACAGGTGGAGGACAACCTGGCCGCGGTTCGCATTCTCTCCAAACAGATTCAGCAGCAGGAACAAGCCGTGCAGTCAGCCCAGCAATTTCTCGCGCTCTCCCAAGCTCGTTATGAAACGGGCGTGGACACCTTCCTCAACGTCCTCGTCGCTCAGACCACGCTCTTAACCGACCAAGAGCAACTAGCTTCTCTCCACACTCAGGAAATGACCGCTTCGGTCCAGCTGATCGAAGCTCTAGGCGGCGGCTGGGACCGTTCCCAACTCCCCACTCCCGCCCAAGTCTCCAAAAAAGTCGCCAAATCCGAAATCACAGCCCCAAACTAAGCACCAGTCGCTCCCCGTTGTAGGGGCGGGGCTTGCCCCGTCCTCTTGGGTTTCTCCTGCTCTTGTAGCGGCACCTTCAGATGGCCCCGCTGGCTTTTGTAGCGGCCGCCTTCTGAGGCGGGCGCCTTTCGCGAGCTTCATCACAGCGGGCCGCAACACCCATGTTTCACTCAGGAAAAGTTCAACGGTAGACGACGCACCCGCGAGCTTCAAGCCCTGCAAGCCATTGCGGCGGCTCAAGCGAGTCGACCCAGCGGAGGTCCAGTTTCTCAAGCCGCGGAAGCGCCGCCAGTGTTTCAGGCAGACTCTCCAAGGGATTCCCCCGCAGATCGATCTGCCGCAACTCTTTCAACTGGCCAACCGACTCGGGCAGCGAAGCCAATTTGTTATTCCGAAGGTGCAGTTCGCGAAGCCGCCCCAGCCTGCCGATAGAGTCCGGCAGAAACGTCAGTTGATTATCGGAGATTCTCAATTCAAAAAGATTCGCAAGCAAAGTAACCTGCTCAGGCAATTCGGAAAATTCATTTTCGCTCAGGTTCAAATAGCGCAGTTTCGTAAGCCGCCCAATCGAAGTTGGAAGTGTGGTCAGACGGTTATCGTGGAGGTACAGAAAATCCGTCAACCCATCCAGTTCGCCAATCGCAAACGGAACCATCGTGAGTTGATTGTGCCCCAGGTCCAGCATCCTAAGCCGCTTCAGGCGCCCGATGCTCTCGGACACTTCCGTCAACCCGTTGTCCGCAAGCACCAATGTTTCCAGCCCGGTTTCGTCCCAGACGGAGTCCGGCACTCTTCCCAATCCGCGTTTCCAGAGATTCAGGTTGCGCGGAGAGGGCTGCGGCATTCGTTCGGCACCATTATTGTCAAGGAGAAGATCGGTTGCGGAGCGCTAGTCAAAACTGCGGACGGCCGTGGATTCTTCGTTGAAAACGTCAAACACGGTGAACAGTTTGGTGATCTGCAGAAGGTCGTGAACTTTCTTCGTCAGGTTCAGCAGCTTCAATTCCCCGCCGCGATTCCGCACCGCCGTGAAGCCGCTCACCAGTTCCCCGATCCCGGAACTGTCAATGTAATTGACGTCCCCAAGATTCAGAATAATTTTCGTCCGGCCTTCCTCAAGCAGGTCGCGCACCGTCTTCCGCAAAAGCGCGCTACCGTCGCCCAGCGAAATCCGCCCGCTCAAATCCACCAGCGTGATGCCGCTGTTTTCCCTGGTTGTGGCGAACAGTGAAGGCATTCCGTTCCTACGCTTCCTGGTGCGGCGCGCCCGAATTGGAGGCGCTCCCGTTTCCGTTGCTATGCGGGCTTCCAAGTGCCGGAAGTCTTTTGGCCATCACAAGCTCCGCGCCGCCCGTTTTCCCCGGATGCACGTCAAACTCGTCCATAAACGCCTTCATCAGGAAGATCCCGCGCCCCGAAGTGCTCAAGAGATTCTCCTGCGCCAGCGGATCGGGCACGTCCGTCAGCCGGAAACCCTTCCCCTCATCCAGCACGTGGATAATCATCCGCTCTTCGGTAAGCTCAATCGCCAGGTGAATCTTTTTCTCCGGCTTCTCCTGATTGCCGTAATGAAAGGCGTTGATCACCCCTTCGCGTACCGACATCCCTATCCTGTAACACTCATCCTCGTTGAAGCCTGCCGCCTCGGCAACACGTACGCACATCTCCTCCGCGAGATTCACGCTCTCGACGTGGGTGTCCAGCGTAACTTCAAGATGCTTGGTTTCTGGCGCCATTCCGGGTCGCAGTTGCTGGATATTCCTCACAAAAGGCGTTCTTATCCGTAACACAGCGCCCGAAGGTAAGTCAATGGACGCCCCGGGTAGCCCCAGCTTGCCCTGACGAAGGAAGGGCCTGTGCGCTTGGGTTCCTCTTCTCCGCTCCGACTCAGCGCCCTCTGCCTCTCTGCGTTAAGCTCTTCTTCTCTTTGCTCATCCGACCGCCACCTAGGCCCAATAATCCCGATCCAACGTCCGATACTGAATCGCCTCGCTCAAATGTTTGCACTGAATATCCTCGGAAGCATCCAAATCCGCAATCGTCCGCGCCACCTTCAGGATGCGGTCGTGCGCCCGGGCCGAAAGCCCCAGCCGTGTCACCGCGTTTTCCAGTAGTTTCTCCCCATCTGCGTTAATCGCGCAGTGTTTCCGGATCATCTTTGGCGCCATTTGCGCATTGCAATACGTCGTTTTCTCCGTCTTGAATCGCTCAATTTGCCTCTGCCGCCCCGCGATCACTCGCGCCCGCACCGCCGCCGAATCCTCGGACGAAGAAGGCGCCCGCAGCTCCTTGTATTTCACGGCCGGCACTTCAATGTGAATATCAATCCGGTCCAGCAGAGGCCCGGAAATCTTCGAAACATACCGCTGGATCATCGGCGGCGTACAGTGGCACTCATGTCCCGGATCCCCAAAATACCCGCAGGGGCAAGGATTCATCGCGGCCGCCAGCATGAAACGTGAAGGAAACGTCACGGAAATGGCCGCCCGCGCAATCGTTACGCTCCCATCTTCCAACGGCTGCCGCATCACCTCCAGCACATTCCGCTGAAACTCCGGCAATTCATCCAGAAACAGCACGCCATTATGCCCAAGCGACACCTCGCCTGGCCGCGGCACCGCGCCTCCTCCAATCAACCCGGCATCGCTGATCGTGTGATGCGGCGAACGAAACGGCCGCGTTCCCAGCAGCCCCGTCGCATTTTCCAGGATCCCCGCCACGCTGTGAATCCGTGTCGTCTCAATCGCCTCATCCAACGACATCGAAGGCAAAATCGTCGGAATCCGCTTCGCCAACATCGTCTTTCCCGCGCCAGGCGGCCCGATAAACAGAATGTTGTGGCCGCCCGCGCACGCAACCTCCAGCGCTCGTTTCGCCGCCTGTTGCCCGTGTACGTCCCTCAAATCCACGCTGTATTGCGCGGACTCCCGCAGCATCTGCTGGGCGTCCACTTTCACGCACTGAAACGATTCCGGCGAATTGATCAGGTCCACCGCCTGTGGCAGTGACTTCAACGCGTACACCTCGATCCCCTCCACCACCGCAGCCTCTTTCGCGTTGCTTTCTGGTACTGCAACCGCCTTGATCCCGTTGTCCCTCGCCGCAATTGCCGCCGACAGCGCCCCGCGCACCGGCCGCACGCTGCCGTCCAGCGAAAGTTCCCCAAGAAACATCATCTGATCCAGCGCCTTGCCGAAAAACTGCCCCTGGCAGCCCGCAAGCCCCAACGCCATCGGCAAATCAAACGCCGAGCCTTCCTTCCGCAGATCGGCTGGCGCAAGATTGATCGTCACTCCCTGCCCATAGGGAAAATCAATTCCGCAATTCTTCAACGCCGATTGCACCCGCTGCCGGCTCTCTTTCACCGCATTGTCCGGCAATCCCACCACATTGAAGTCCTGGATTCGGCCCACACCCACGTCCACTTCCACTAATACCAGGTGTGCATCAATCCCATAAACCGATGCGCTAAGAGTTTTGAAGAGCATGTGCGGGCGTGTCCCGCCTAAGGGTAGAACAAAACAGTCAATAATCCTAGAAGTAACTAAGCTCCCCGCTTTGCCACGTATCCAGATATGTTCTCTTCCGCCGAGGGATCTGAACCATGCAGAGGGCACCGCGTTATTGCGCCGGCATCGTGGCTTAAACGCCTGGTCCGTCGCTAATTTCGCGCCTTCATCGCCACGCCATACGATTCCAGCACGTCTTGCAGCCGCACCACTCCCAGCAATTGGTGAACGTTCGCCCGGCTGACCACCGGCAAAACATCAACGTGAAACGCGCCCATGCGCTCCAGAGTGTCGTCCAGCGAATGGTCGGCATGCACGTGCGGAAACTCTTCCGCTTTCAAAAGCGTGCTCACCGGGGCCCCAGGATTGCCGCTCTTCGCCGCGCTCTCCAGTTGCTCTCGTGTCAGCAGCCCAACTATCCCCAGCGCATCTGAAACAATCCAGGTTCGCAGCGGCGCTTCCCGCGCCAATTCCATTGCTCTCTGTATCGATTCTTTCGCGCTCAAAACTTGTCCGGCCGGCTGCAAAACCTGATTCACCTGTCGCCGTCTCTGCTGCCGGCCACCGAATTTGGGCAGATGAATGCCGTCCTGTTCCGCAAGCACTTCATAGATCGGCTCTTTCTGCAGCCGTGAGGCAATGAAATAGCTCACCAGGTTCGAAAGCATCAACGGCACAATTACGGAATAATCCCGCGTAATTTCAAAAATCATCACCACCGACGTCATCGGCGCGCGAATGATTCCCGCAAACGCGGCCCCCATTCCTACCAGCGCGTAAGCCCCAGGCGAAGCGACGTAGCTCGGAAAGAAATGCTGCGCCACGCTTCCAACCGCCCCGCCCAGCATCGCTCCCAGAAACAGGCTCGGACCAAAAATCCCACCGGCATTCCCCGAAGCGTAGCTAACCGCCGTCGCCACCAGCTTCAACACCAGCAGCGTCAGCATCAATTTCAGCGTCAGGCTGTCGTTCAGCACGTCTCCCACATACTGGTAACCAACGCCCATCACCGACGGTACAAACCACCCCATCACGCCGACAACCAGTCCGCCCGCCACCGGTTGGAACCATACCGTCTTCGCCGGCTGCCGCTTGAACCACGCGCGCAGTCGCAGCAGCAATTGTGAAAACGTCGCGGAAACCACGCCTCCCGCGATCCCCAGAATGCCGTACGCAATCAGCTCCCACGAAGTCACCAACTGGTACTGCGGCACCTGAAAAAGTGGTTCGTTGCCAAGCAGCAACCGCAAAACGCCCCAGCTTGTTGCGGAAGCAAGCACCACCGACCCAAGCACCGGCGCGTGCAAATCGCCGACAACTTCCTCCAGCGCAAACAGCACCGCCGCCAGCGGTGTATTGAACGCGGCGGCCACCGCAGCCGCGGCCCCGACCGGCAGCAGCTCCTTCACTCTCTCCGGCCGCAAACCAACCGCTCGCCCCAGCACCGAAGCGATGCCGCCTCCAACCTGAACCGCCGGCCCCTCCCGGCCCAATGGAATTCCGCTCGCCAGCGTCACCGACGTGCAAAAAAACTTTCCCAGCAACGTCGAAAAACTGATGTACCCCCCGCGCGCGTAAAGCGCCGCCTTCGTCTGCGGGACGCCGCTGCCCCTCGCATCCGGAAAATATTTGTACAGCAAATATCCCATCACCAGCGATCCCGCAACAGGAACCAGAAATCTCCGCCATGCCGCCGCATCCGGCGGATAAAGCCGAGCCCCAAAACGGCCGGTAATCTCGATGAATGCCACCACGATCAGCCCGACCAGCGCGCCAATCAACAGCGTCAGCACAAGGAACACCTGTTCCTCGCGGTCCGCCAGAAACGCTTTCCACTTCAAAATGGCGGCGTTCCGCCACTCGGGTTGAGCCGGTTTCACATCTGTCGTCATGTTCAGGAATCGTACCTCGGGCGGAATCCCTTAAGCGCGTTCTTCTGGCGGCCGCTGATTGTCCGCGATTCCAGCAGTTTCCCGATCGATTCGACCAACGCGCGCCCGTGCGAGCGCAACTCCACTAACCGTTGGGCAACTACTTTTTCCAGCAGTTTCTCGCCGCGCGGCTGCAGCGACACCAGCACCTGCCGCCGGTCTTCCCTGCCCCGCGTTCGTTTCACGAACCCGTGCGCTTCCATGCGGTCGATCAGTTCAACGGTGCTGTGGTGCCGCAGCGCCAACCGGTCCGCCAGTTTGCGGATACTGGCCTCCTGCCCCGGCTCAAGCCCGCGAATCGCCAGCAGCAAAAGGTACTGCTGCGGCTCAAGCCCCGCCTGTCGCGCCGTCGCGTCGCCTTCCTGCAGGAAGCGCCTAATCAGGTAGCGTAGTTCTGAAAGTGCGTGGTATTCCCCGTCGGTAATCCGTGCAGCCATGACACAAGTCTATCGTATCACGATATATTTTGCCAACCCCGGGCCTTTGTAGCGGCCACCTTCAGGTGGCCCCGCGTCCCATCGCATCCGCCGCCAAATTCACCAACAACCTGTCATCCTGAGGGGCGCGCCGTTTACGCCCCGAAGGACCTCAACGTAACCGGCGTGCGCGACTCCTCGCTTGAAACTCTGGCCCTGCCCTTCCCTGACTTCCTCCCCTTCACAATCCCTTCCGAAACGCTTTCTGCGTCTTGTAATGCTCATACCCATTCCGCAAATAAAACCCATGCGCCCGCTCCCGAAGCACGTTCGACCGGACCGACATGCTCTCGCACCGTCTTCCGCGAGCCCACTTCTCCGCCGCTGCCAGCAGCAGCGCCCCAGCGCCCTGGCTGCGCACCATCTCATCAACCACTAGCCCATTCACCTCTGCCCGGCGTTCCACTTCCAGCAACGGTGTAGTGCTGACGTGAATCCACCCCACCAGCCCGTTTTCCCGTGACTCTGCAACAAAGCACGCCGCATCTTTATCCTTGAGCGCTTCTCCGAGCCGTGCCTTCATCTGCTTCTCTGTCGCCGGATAGCCCAGCTGTCCGGAAAGCTTTGCAATCCCAGCGGTATCGCTGGAGCGCGCTCGCCGGACGTCAACATCACTCCTGAACGGCGTCATCATTGCTTTCGCTCTTTTCCGCGCAGCCGCGCCTGCACCGCCTCGCCTTCCAATTCGCGCAACGCATCCGCGGCGATCCACCGGGCAGCGCGCGATTCCCTCTTCCGAAGACGCCGCGCCGTGGCGATGGCCGCGCGATTCAGTCTCCGGTTGCGCTTCCCAATATTCCTAAGCGCCCAGTTCACGGCCTTGCGCACGAAATTGCGATCGTCATCGGCTTCGCGTTCGATAACCTTCAAGAAACTTAGATACTTGCCGTCATTCGCGGATTTGTCGCGATACGCCAGGTACGCAGCCAATGCGAATCCCCCGCGCTTCTGAAATTCCTCCTTGCGCTTCGTCCACGCAAACGCCTTCGGCCAGGCGGGCCTTGCGAACACAAACAGGTGGCAACACGTCCCGTCGCAACTGTCCCAATTGTCAAAATCACGCACCCACAATTCCATTTGCGAAGCCGTAACCTTGCCTGGCTCGCTGATCAACCCCGCCAGAATCTTCGCATCCTGGATCCCGGTGGACCATAGCTCCAGTCCCAGGGCGTGGTTCTTCCCAATCTTCCTCGCTAATGCGTCTAATTTTGGTTTGGAAACTCCGAAGACCTTCTCGGCGCGGATTCCATAACGCGCCATTCCTTCCACATTTCGCTTCGTGCCAAGCCGTCGAAGCTCGCCGACAATGGATCCAATGCTCCACTCCGCGCGCGCTCTCTTGTCAGAACGTTTTGTCCGAATCGATGAGGATCGTGACCGGCCCTTCATTCACCAGCTCCACGGACATCATGGCCTGAAAGACTCCGTTGCCCACAAGAATTCCCAGCTTGCGAAGCGCCTCCGAAAACTCCTCGTATAATCCCTTCGCAAGCTCCGGCGCCGCCGCCGCAATATAGCTCGGCCGCCTCTGTCCCCGCGCGTCTCCGTACAAAGTGAACTGCGAAACCACCAGCGCGCTTCCCTTCACGTCCAGCAGCGACCGGTTCATCTTTCCCTGCTCGTCCTCGAAAATCCGCAGGTTGGCCACTTTTTCCGCCATCGCCGCCGCCACCTGCGAAGTATCCTCTTTCCCCACTCCAAGCAGGATCATCAGCCCCGGCCCAATCTCTCCCGAGACTCGCCCTTCCACCGTTACCTTCGCGCGGCTCACTCGCTGCACTACCGCTCGCATGGCCTCTTCTTCTGTTCCTTTATACTTCGCTACATCATTGCTTCTTTACTTCGTTTCTTCCTTCTTCGCCGGCTTCCGCGGCAGCAGTTCCGGCAATTCCGCCACATTGTAAGCAAACACAGCCAGCACTTGCGCGCCTTCCGTCAAATCCTCCCAGCGCACATGATCCAGAACATCCGCTTGAGAGTGGTGCATCTTGTCATAGTCCGCCACTTCCTGCACGCACCAGAATCCCGGCACACCCGCCGTGTCGAACGGCACATGGTCGGACCCGCCTTCGCTCCGCAAAGATGGCTCCATGATCCCCAACGGCTCGGCCATTGGATACAGCACGCGATCAATCGTCTCGCGCACCCTGTAATTCCCCATCAATCCGATCGTCAGCACCTTGCCCGTGCCGGTATCATGCACCAGCACGCCCGATATCTTCGCCAGCTCGTCCTTGTGCGCCTGCACATACGCTTTCGAACCATTCAGCCCTTGCTCTTCACCGGTAAACAACACAAACCGAATCGTCCGCTTCGGTTTTACTCCCAGTTTTTGCAAAGCCCGCGCCGCCTCCAGCACGGCCATGGACCCGGTTCCGTTGTCGGTCGCCCCAGTGCCAAGATCCCACGAATCCAGGTGCGCTCCCAAAATCACCACCTCGTCCGGCTTTTCAGTCCCGCGAATTTCCGCCACAGTGTTGTACACCTCCACCGGTTTGCCGCTGAACGAACTCTGCACATTCAGCTCCAGTTGCACCGGCGTCCCAGCATCCAGCAACCGCCAGATCTGCAAGTAATCCTCGCGCTCCAGATACGCCGAAGGAAACGCAGCAGGCTGATACTCCCGCGACGCCGTCGACATATTCATCAGCCCAAACATCTTCTCCGAACCCGAAAGCATCGCCAGCGCTTTTTCCTCCGTCATCATCTTCGTCAGCGCCGTGCGCATCTGCATGTAAGCCTTATTATCAAAATTGCCTTCCCTCTTCGGATGATTCAGCGGAATCGCGGATTGCCCCACCGGCGTCAGGATCGGGTTGGTTGGCGGCTCCATTTCGCGCGGCCGCGTCACAATCACTATCTTCCCGCCCAGCTTTCCCTTATATTTCTCCAGGTCTTCCGGCTTCTCCGCATCCACCCCAATCACTTCGCCTTTCACTGTCCCGTTCGTCGCGGGTGACCAGCCGGCTCCCGCCACCGTCAGTTCATGCAACGCCGGAGAAACAATCCGCCCCGTCGCAGGCCCGCGCGTCCAGCTGTTCGCGATGCTCCAGCTCTCCAGGCGCGCATTCTCTAATCCCAGTGACTTGAATTGTTCCTGTGTCCAGTGGCTAGCTCGGTCCAGTTGCGGCGAGCCAGTGAGCCGCGGCCCAATCTGCGTCGTCAGATAAGTAAGGTCCGCTTTCAGCTGGTCCGCATCCGTCTTCACCTGCTCGATGATTTTCTTGTCCGTCTCCACAATCGGATCCGTTTTCGGCGTCTCCAATCTCGCCGCAGCCGGCGCAATCGGTGGCACGGGCCGCCGCGGCAGCATCTCCGGCAATTGCGCCGTGCTGTACGCCCACGCCGCCAGCACCTGCGCGCCCTGGTTGATGTCGTCCTTCCAAACTTTGTCGAACGTATCCGACTGGCTGTGATGCGTCTTGAAATATTCCGCGATTTCCTGCGCGCACCAGAATCCCGGCACTCCCACCTCGTCAAACGACAGGCTGTCTGTCCCATACTCCCGCGCCGTCGTAGGCTCCAGCATCTTCAGCGCACCCAGCGGCGCGATGACCTCGTCCACAATCTGTCGGTCCTGATAGTTGTCGTGCAGCCCAATCGCCAGCACCCGCCCCGTTCCACTATCGTGAATCAGCGCGCCAGAAATTTTCCCAAGCTCGCTCTTGTGCGCCCTCACGTACTCCTTCGAACCAATCAGCCCCTGCTCCTCCCCCGTAAACAGAATGAACCGGATCGTCCGCTTCGGCCTCAAATCCAGCTTCGCCAGTGTCCGCGCCGCTTCCAGCACCGCCATCGAGCCCGTCCCGTTGTCCGTGCTTCCCGTGCCCAGGTCCCAGGAATCCAGATGCGCTCCCAGAATCACAACCTCGTCCGGCTTCTCCGACCCGCGAATTTCCGCAACGGTGTTGTGAACTTCCACCGGCTTCTTCGAGAGCGAATTCGAAATCTCGATCTCCATCTCCACCGGACCCTTCTTCAACATCCGATAAATCATCCGGTACCCTTCCCCGGTGATAAACGCCGTCGGCAACAGGCCCATCTGGAATGGCTCCGTCGTGCCGTCCGTCATGTTCAGCAGCGCATGCGGCTTGTTGGCGTCTCGCAAAACCGCCGCCACTCCCTCCTCCTTCAGGAATGCTGTCCGCTCCTTCGCTGCTCGCAGATATTTTTCATAAGGATCTGCAAGTCCCGGCTGGCCAACCGGTGGCGGCGGCTCTTCCAGCGGATGATAAATCTCCGCGTTCTGATCGATCGGCTTCGGCGGCGAAAGTGGCCTCGGCTCCTGGTAAATCACGATCGCTCCCTTCAGCTTTCCCTTGAATTTTTCGAACTCCTCGGGCTTCTTGGCATCGAAGTACACCACCGGGCCGTGCACCTTGCCCTTCGTGTTCGGCGCCCACGCGGCGGAAGCGATCGTCAGCGGATGCTCCGCGGGAGCGATGATTCGCGCATGCGCCGTCCCGCGCACCCACGCGTGCGGAATGCTGTAAGCCTCCAGATGCACATTCGTCAGGCCGTACTTCTTGAACATCTCCGCGGTCCAGTCGTTCGCCCGCTTCAATTGCGGCGAACCCGTCAGCCGCGCCCCGATCTCGTCCGATAAATACTCCAGGTTGTCCATCAGCTCGCTGTGGTCATGAATCTCGCTAAGAATCCGCGCGTCCGCTGCAGCGACGGGATTCGTTTCCTCATTCGCCGCGCGCGCCGTCCACGCCCTGCCAACCAGCAGGCACAACATCAACCCGACCACACCGATGGCTTTGCGGTTCTTTTTCATCCCACTCTCCCTGAAGGGCAACGTCTCTCTGGATTTGAACTGTTTCTCTCTTGCAGGGCAGTTCAGCCCTTTTGTGAGGCAACCTTCGCTGCCCCCTTAGACGTACCGCGCCGTGGAACAGGTTTCATCCCCCGCCGTCTTTTTGTGCTTCGCGGCGTCTTCTGGCAATTCGGGCAGAAAAAACTGCTCCGCCCCGCCACCACTATCCGGCGAATAAGCGTCTTGCACCGGTAACAAGCCTTCCCTTCCCGGCCGTAGGCTTTATGGTGAAGTTGATACTCTCCCGGCTCTCCCTCGGCGTCAAGAAAGTCGGAAATCGACGATCCGCGCAGCACAATCGCTTTTTCCAGGATTTGTTGCAGCGCAAGATGCAGTGTCTTGATCTCTTCAACCGATAGCCGCGTGCCGATCCGCGCCGGATGAATCCTGGCCTTCCACAAGCTTTCATCCGCATAGATGTTGCCGACCCCGCGCAGCACTCCCTGATCCAGCAGCATCCCCTTGATCCGCGCCCGGCGGCCGCGGACACGCTTTCCAAACTCCTCCAGCGAAATTTGCAGGGGATCGGCGCCAAACCGCAGCAACTCCTCCCGCAGCTTCTCACCGGCCAGCAGCGCAATCCGCCCGAATCGCCGCGGATCAATGTAGCGAAGTTCCCGCCCGTCATCGAGCAGCGCCACCAGATGCGTATGCTTGGCGCGCGGTTCGTTCGCTGGCCTCGGCATCATCGTGCCGGTCATGCCCAGGTGAACCAGCAGCGCGGACTCTTGCACAACGCCCTCTGCCGCCGCCGCAGGGCGTTGCAAGCGCAACAGCATGAACTTCCCGTACCGCTCCACCCTCTGAATCTGCGTCCCCGGTAACTCCCGCTCAATCTCCGCGGGATTGTCCATAAAGTCCGTCTTCCCCAGCTCGACGCTCAGCATGCGCCGCCCCGCAAGCTCCCGCTGCAGACCACGCGCAAGCGTCTCCACTTCCGGCAGTTCTGGCATCTCAACCTTAAGCGCCGACACGGGAATCTCTTCTCAGCGATCTCGGCGCGCTTCCTCTGCGAACTCTGCGTTAAGTCCGATTCTCTTCTCTCTCACTTCTTATGATAATTCGGATAAGCCGGATGATCCGGTATCGTCACCGGATTCTTCTTCAACGCTTCCAACGTCACCTGCACCGCCTTCTCCAACTGCGCATCGTGCCCCGCCGCCACCGATGCCGGATCATTCTCCACCTCAATATCCGGCGCCACCCCGTGATTCTCCACTTCCCAATCCCCGTGCAATCCGTAAATCGCCACCCGCGGCGAAGTAACCCCTCCTCCATCCATCAGCCGCGGATAGTTGTAAATCCCCACCAACCCTCCCCAAGTCCGCGTCCCCACCAGCGGTCCAATCCCGTCCTGCCGGAACATCCACGGCAGCGCATCGCCGCCGCTCCCGGACATTTCGTTGATGATCATCGTTTTCGGACCGTAAATCTGCATCAGCGGCGAACAAAACTTTTCGCCTTCCCGCGAAATCGCGCAATTCCGCAGCGGCCGCTTCAGCATATCAATGATGTAGTCGGCAATCTCCCCGCCGTGGTTATAGCGTTCATCAATGATCGCTCCCAGCTTGCCCGTCTGCGCATAGTAGAACCGGTTGAAATTCGTCCACCCGCCCACCGCCGTGTCCGGCACGTGCACGTACGCCAGCTTCCCTCCGCTCAGTTCATCCACCTTGCGGCGGTTGTCTTCCTCCCACGCCCGGTTGCGCAGCGGAAATTCTTCATCCACCGGGACGACGGTAACTTCGCGCGCGTCCTTGCCGTCAGGATTCGGCCCAATCTTGATCTTCACCTGCTTCCCCGCCGTATTCTCGAAAAAGCTGTAAACGCTCTCGGGCGGATGCACTTCTCTCCCGTTCACCGAAATCAGATACTCCCCGGTCTTCGCGTCAACTCCCGGCTGTGTCAGCGGCGCCCGCAGCGTCGGATACCAGTTTTCGCCATTAAAGATGCGCGCAAAACGATACCGTCCGTTTTCCACCTTGTAATCGGCGCCCAGCAGCCCGCCCTTCACATGGTTCGGCTTCGGTCCATCTCCCCCGCCGATGAACATGTGCCCCACAGTTATGTCCCCGAGCATTTCGGTGAACAGATAGTTCAGGTCCGCTCTACCCCCAACTCCCGCAAGGTAAGCTCGATATTTTTTCTCGGTGCCGGCCAAATTCAGTCCATGGAGACTCGGGTCGTAGAAAAAGTCGCGCTGAATCCGCCACGCCTCGCGATACATCTGGTCCCACTCGGCGCGCGGATCGGAATAAACCTCCATGTCCCCAAGTTTCAGCGCGCCTTCGCCTGCCTTCGGCGCGGCGCCCGTGCCCGCGATAGTCCATGTCCCGCTCGCCGGCGGCCCGTGCCGGAAAAGCACCTTTTCGCCATTCGCGGAAACTGCAAAATAGCTCACGCCGCTCGTAAATGGCTCTGTCTTTCTCGTTTTCAATTCAAACTTGGCAACTGTCAGCAACGTCGGCTCGCCAAACCGCGGCACGTCCACGATTTCGGAAAGAAACAACACTCCGGATTTTCCTGCGTCCAGTTGCACGTAATTCGCTTCGGGAATCGGAAGCGCTACAACGCGCTGCGTGATGCCCTCAAAATCAATGGTGACCGCGGGAACTTTTTCCTTCTTCTCGCCTTCCTTGCCCTTTTCCTTGTCGCTGTCCTTGCCGCTGTCTTTTCCCTTGTCCTTATCTTTATCTTTGTCTTTGTCCTCTTCCTTATCCTTATCCTTATCCTTATCCTTATCCTTGTCGCCCTCTTTGCCCTTTTCTTCCTTGCCTACCTTCTCCTCATCGCTTTGCGGTTCGACAGGATTCGCATCGCCCTTCTTAAGAACAACCGCATAAACGTTCCGCGTCAACGGATGCTGAAAACTCGAAAGGTCCAACCAGCCAGCTGTAAGTCCAACGTCCGTGCTGGCCGTAAAATAAAGCGTCTTTCCGTCCTTATCGAACACCGGATAACGCGAATCGGCCGTGCCATCGGTAACCTGCGTCTCCTTACCCGTCTCGACCGAATACACAAACACCCCGTGCAGATGGTTCTCCAGATATTTGTCATAAGTCATCCACTTGCTGTCGGGAGACCACTCCCCGGTCGGAAATCCTCCCGGGTCCTCAAATCTCTCGGTCGAGAGTTTTACCGGGGCGCCCTTTTCAATCTCCACGTACCAGCGGTTCAGTCGCTTGTCGTTATACGCGATCTTCTTGCTGTCCGGCGACCACACGGGGTTGTAAAAGTACGATGGCGGATTCCCCAGATTAATCTTCTTCACCTCGCCCAGGCCGCTCTGGTCCACCAGATGCAACGCATACTCGCCCGATTCATCCGAAAAAAATGCAATCCACTTTCCGTCGGGAGACCAGGACGGATCGCGTTCCGCTGCTCCTGTCGTCCGTGTCAGATTCCGAATGTTTCCCTTTTCCGCCGGCACGGTCAGGATTTCTCCCCGCGCCTCAAACACCGCCCGCTGCCCGGTCGGTGAAATTCCCGCATTCAATATCTTGTCCGCTGCTTTCATCCAGTGCGCCCGTGTCGCCGGCAGGTCGCCGTTCACTCGCACATCAATGTGCTTCGCGCTGCCTGACTTTGGGTCCAGAAGATACAATCCGCCAAATTGTTCATACACCAGGGCGTCCGGTCCCGCGGAAACCGACTTCAAATCCAGCCCCTTGTTTTCGATCACCTGCTTCACCGCTTTGGTTTTGGTGTCATAAGCAAACAGGCTCACTGGCCCGTTCCGATCCGAAAGAAAATAAATCGTCTCTCCAAACCACACGGGATTCGCATCGTTCGAATTCTCACGCGGAATCTTCACCAGCTGCAAATCGCGCAGCGACACAATATAAATCGGCGTCGTCTGCCCGCCGCGATACCTCTTCCACGCCGCCTGCCATTTCGAGTTGGGCACATACGCGATGTGCGAGGCGTCCGGCGAATACGAACCGCCATCCGCCCGCCACATCGGCAGCGCTTCCGGTACGCCTCCTTCAGCTGCCACCAGGTAGAGCTTGGTAAAATCGGCATAGCTCTCGCCACCGGACTTGTACACTATCTTCTTGCCGTCCGGCGTCCACCCCACAACCACGTCCGCATCCGGATGCCACGTCAGCCGCTTCGGCGCGCCGCCTTCCGCCGCCATCACGTACACGTCGGCGTTCCCGTCATACTCCCCCGTGAATGCAATCCATTTTCCGTCCGGCGAAAATGCGGGATGCGTTTCGTGCCCTCCCGTAGTCAATTGCCGCGCCTCTCCTCCCTCGCGAGGCGCGCTCCACAGATACCCGCCGTAAACGAACACCACCTCACTCTTCGAAATCGTAGGCTGCTGCAAAAGCAGCGGAGAATCCGCTCCCGCCGCCACATTCGCGCAAGCCAGCAAGCCCATCGCCATCAACCATCCAAAGGATTTAAGCATTCCGCCTCCACTCCGTAGCGGCCACCTTCAGGTGGCCCCGAAAAACCCTGTAGGGGAGGGGCTTGCCCCTCCCTCTTGCCTTTGTAGCGGCCGCCTTCCGAGGCGGGCGCCTTTCGTTCTTCTCCGCCTGTGGCACAGGCACTCTTGCCTGTACTCTTGATCCGCTCTACTACCTCTGAATCTTATGTGTTCTCACAACCTGCGGCTAAAATCCCCGCCCCAACTATTTCGTCCCCGGCCAAAATCCCGGCGCCGAAATTTCCTTCGCATCCTCTTTTTCCGCGTATTTCTTCACCATCGGCGCGATCTCTGAACTCTTCCCCACCAGCACAAACGCCAGATTCTCCAGCGGAAAATGTTTCGCGATAACCTGCTTCGCCATTTCCGGCGTCACTCTGTCAATCCGCTGCTCAAACTGGTTCACTTCATTGTCGTCCAGCCCCAAAAATTCATACCGCACAATCAGCCGCGCCAATTGTCCCGACGTTTCAATCATCGGGGGAAACTGCCCCTTCAGATAGCTCTTGGCGGAACTCAGCTGCTCGGCGGTAATCCCGTTCGCGTGCAGCTTCTTCAGGACCTCCAGCGCCATATCGATCGCCTTCCCCGTAGTTTCATTCCGCGTAAAGCTGTACATCGCAAACGGCCCCGGCTCCTTCTGCAGCGAAAAAAACGATGTCGCTCCGTACGTCAACCCCGATTCCACACGCAGCGCCTCGTTCAGCATGGACGTAAACCGCGATCCATACACCGTGTTGACCACCTCAATCGCCACCCGGTCCGGATCTGTCGCCGAAATTCCCACATTCCCGATCACAAAATAGGTCTGCGTGGCATCCGCCTTGTTCACCAGCAGCAGCTTCTTGCCCTTCATCGGGCCAGCCGCCTCTTCTTTCGCTGCCGGCGCCGCCTTCGCAGGCCACGCACCAAAAATCTCCTCAATTTTCTTCTTCATCTCACCCGGATTAAAATCGCCCGCCACGGCCAGGATCGTATTTCCCGGCGTGTAGTAACTCTCGTAAAACTTCACAATCGCGTCGCGCTGTATCTTCTTCAGCGAAATTTCATCCCCGCCCGTCGGACGCCCGTAGCTTTTCCCGTTATACAAATACCCTTCGTAATATTCGAGGATGACGTCCCTCGCGCTGTCCTTCGCCGCCTTCACTCCGTCCACGGACTGCGCAATCAGCTTATCCACTTCCGCCTGCGGAAACGTCGGATGCAGCAACGCATCAGACACCAGCTCCAGCCCCTTCGCCGTATCCTTCGAAAGGAACTCTGCCGCAAAGCTCGAGTAATCCGCCCCCGCATCGGCCTCAAAAGTTCCGCCTATGAAATCAATATCCCCCGCGAACTGCTGCGCCATCCGCGCCTTCGTGCCCTTCCGCAGCAATCCCGCCGTAGTGGAAGCCAGCCCTTCCATTCCCGTCGGATCGCACCGGCCCCCTGCCTTCACAATCCCCGCAACGCTCACCATCGGCACGCTATGTTTTTCCAGCAGCAGCACCGTCAATCCATTCTTCAGTACCACCTTCTCATGCGCCGGCATTTGCAATCGCTGCGCGTTCGCCGCAGACGCCCCGGTCGCCAGCGCGATTCCCACAACCAGCGCGAATCGCGATGCCGGGTAGCGCCGGCATCCTGCCGGCCAGCGGGTCAACAGCCCTCCGAAAAATCCTCGAAATCCCATTCTCATGGCTTGCCTTTCTCCTCGTTCTCCGGCACCAGCGTCGCCACAGTCCGATTCTTGGCTCCAAAATATTCTTTCGCCACGCGTTGCACATCTTCCTTCGTCACCGCGCTGTAATTCTTCGTCGCATCAAAGAATTTCCGGTAATCCCCAAAAAACACCTCATACGTCCCCAAAGTGTTGGCCCGTCCATTAATCGTCCGCACCTGCCGGTAAAACTCCGCCAGCCGGAAATTCTTCGCCTTCTCCAGCTCCCGGTCCGAAACGGGCGAACTCTGCAGCCGCTCCACCTCTTCGTAAATCGCTTTCTCACACGTCTCCGGATCTACGCCTTGCTTTGGCTGCGCCAGAAACAATAGCAGCGTCGGGTCAAACGCATTGTCCGATTCCGATTCCACATCCAGCGCAATCTGGTCCTTGTCCACCAGACGCTGGTACATCCGCGAACTCTCCCCCTGAAACAGAATCGACCTCATCACGTTCAGCGCGTAAAAATCCGGATTGTTCGTCTGCGGCACATGATACGCAATCATCAGCAGCGGCAATTCGGCTGGCTTCCGCACCACCAGTCGCCTCTCTCCAGACTGCGCCGGCTCCGTCGTCGTCACCGGTGGAGGCGGCGCGTGCGCCGGAATCGGCTCCAGATATTTTTCCGCTAGCGCGAACACCTCTTCCGGCGTCACATCCCCGGCAATCACCATCGTGGCGTTGCTCGGCGAATATCCCATCTCAAAGTGGTGTTTCAAATCCTCCATCGTCCAGTGCTCGATGTCGCTCATCCATCCCACCACCGGCCACTGATAGGTATGCGCAATGAACGCCGTCGCCCAAAGCTGCTCGTCCAGCACGCCTTCGTTCTGCCCGTCCACGCTGCTCCGGCGCTCGCTCGCCACCACCCCGCGCTCGCTCTCAATTTTTTTCGGGTCAAAGCTCAGATACTGAATGCGGTCCGACTCAATATCAAAAATCAGCTCCAGCGCCGTCCGCGGAAACCAGTCCTGATACACGGTCACATTCCGCGTCGTGTACGCGTTATTCGAACCGCCATTCGACTCCATCGCTTTGTCGAGCTCTCCAGGGCCATATTTCTTCGCGCCGTTGAACATCATGTGCTCGAAAAAATGCGACAGCCCCGTCGTCCCCGGCCGCTCGTTGCGCGAACCTACCCTATAAAACGTGTAGAGCGCCACGTTCGGAATGCTGTGGTCTGTCTGCACCAGAATCTTCATCCCGTTCTTCAGCGTCTTCGTCGCCACGGGATATTCCTGCCCGCTCGTCCGGCAAACGCACGCCATCGCCGCCAGAAACACCAGCAGCGGTATTCGTCGATTCCTTCTGCTTTTCATTGGTTTTTCCTTGAACGCAACCCAAGTCATTGGACGCACCGCTTCCCAAATAGGTTTGTGCATAGGCCACCTTCAGGCTTGCCCTGACAAAGGAAGGGTGGCCTCTCTTGCGCGGGTGCAAAACTCTTCAGGGCAGCGGTACTCCCGGGGTTGCCACAATGCCCGCCATGCGCAGCAGTTCCAGATACTCCGCCTCGCTGATCGGCGAAACCAACAGCCGCACATTCTTCAACAGTTTGGCTTTTCTCAGCGCTGGATTCGCGCGCATCTCCGCCAGCGTCACCGGCCGCGGCAGTTTTTCAAACGCCCGCAGGTCCGCAACCAGGTTTTTTCCCTTGTAATCGTGCGGGTCGGGATAAGGGTCTCGCGTAACTTCCGCAATGGAATAGAGCGAACGTTCGGGGGCGGAGTGGTAGCACAACACGCGATCTCCGCGCTTCACCTGTTTAAGCGCACGGATAGCATCGGGTTTCGAACCCGCCCCGTGCCACATTTCTTTGCCCTTAACGAAAAGTGTGTCCCAGTGATAGTGGTGCGGGTCGGTGCTGAAGATCCAATAATGTCGTGTCTGAGGAGTCGAATTCGCCATCTTCACCCAAAGCCGGGGAAAATATACACGGTCGAACAAGGAAAACCAAACAAAATATGAGGGATAGAGGCGCAACGGTGTGCAAAACCAAAAAAAACACCGGAACTCACCCTGAAACTGACTCTAAATATATTGTTTTGTATTGATTACAGGCCTGGTGCTCGCAAATCGTGCCTTCTTCTCCCCTTTATCCCAAATCAATGAAGATGTCCTCGCCTCGCACCTCGGTATGATAGCAATCCACTGCCGCAGCCGGGTTCTGGACCACCTTCCCGTTCGTAACGTCATATTGCCAGCCGTGCCACGGGCAAGTCACCACCTTGCCCTCCAGCGAACCCTGCCCCAGCGGCCCCCCGCGATGCAGGCATGTGTTGTTGATCGCATAAATCTTCCCACCGACGTTGGCCACAGCCACCGCTTTCCCCTCCACCTGCAACTCCCGTATCGTTCCCGCCGGAAGTTCCGCCAGCTTCACCGTTCTCACAAACGCCATTGCACCCTTCCATCCTCTTGAAAACTTCGTCCCCAACTCTCGCAGCACTCCCGAGCCAGGAATCTATTTTCTATCTTCTAACTGCTACCGCGGCTCCGCAACCTGCGCAATCATCACGCTCTTCTTAAACTCGTCCGCCATCTCCGGCCGCAACCGCACTTCCGTCGGCCGCTTCGCCAAACTCATGTTGTCAATCTTATCTTGCAGCTTCAAAAGCGCGTAAAACAGCGCCTCCGGCCGCGGCGGGCACCCCACAACATACACATCCACCGGCACAATCCGATCCACTCCCTGTAAAACCGAATACGTATTGAACGGCCCGCCCACATTCGAGCAAGCCCCCATCGAAATGCACCATTTCGGATCCGGCATCTGCTGCCAGATTCTCTGAATCACCTGCGCCATCTTCAGCGTCACCGTCCCCGACACAATCATCAAATCCGCCTGCCGCGGCGACGGCCGGAACACCTCAGCCCCAAACCGTGCAATATCAAACCGCGCCGTCGTCGAAGCAATCATCTCAATCGCGCAACACGCCAGCCCAAACGTCAGCGGCCACAGCGAACTCTTCCGCGCCCAGTTGAACACATAGTCCACCGAGCTGATCAGCACATTCTTCTCAAACCGCTGGTCAATCACTCCCACACGCGTACTCCGCTCTTCTCGCCATTGTAGCGGCCGCCTTCCGAGGCGGGCGCTTTTCCCTAACTCCTAAATACAGCGTTGGTCCTTTAAGCTTGCCCGCCGCAGGAGGGCCAGCCCTCTTCTCCGAACTCTTCTCTGCGCACTCCGCGTCTCTGCGTTTAGTTCCTTCCGTCCCTTATGTACAGACACTCATCAGATCGGCCGCCTCTCCACCCGCGCAGTATATTCCCCGACCCATCCCCCGTCAAAACATCCCACGCGCGCGACCAACTCTCCTGTCAACCGTCAATTGAAACTCACCAGCTCCGGACTCCGTGTTTACCTCTTCACATCCGGATCCTGAATCCTTTTCGCGATCATCTTCCAATACCCCACCGGCCGCAACCGCTGCAGAATATCCGCCTGCCAGCAATCCCGCCCAATCAGGACCCGCGGCTCGTATTTCTCCACGCCCTTCAAAATCCGTGCCGCCGCGTCCTCCGCCGTCGTGATCGCCACGCGGTCAAATCGAGAAACACTATCCCCGTACAACGACTCCTTCGCACGCGCCCCCAGCCTCGCTCGCTTCGCAATCGCCGTCTTGATCCCTCCGGGATGCACGCTGGTGACGAAAATGTTCGTCCCCTCGAGCTCATGCCGCAGCGATTCCGTGAACCCTCTTACCGCGAACTTGCTCGCGCAGTAAGCCGTCTGCCCGACCACTCCCACCAACCCAAATACACTGGACGTATTCACAATGTGCGCCCGGCGCTCCTTCTTCAGCAGTGGCATGAAATAAAACACGCCGTAAATCACTCCCCAGAAATTAATCTCCATCAGCCAGCGAATATCCTCCAGCGACAATTCGTCAAATTTCCCCAGCACCGCTACGCCTGCGTTGTTAAAAAGCACCGTGGCTCGCCCGTGCTGCGCCGCAACTTCGTCCGCGAACACTTTCATCCGCGCTTCGTCGGCAACATTTACGATATGCTGCGTCACTTTTCCCTTCGCCGAACCCAGCAACGCCCCCGTCTCCGCCAACCCCTTCTCGTCCGCGTCCGAAATCGCCAGCGACGCCCCCATCCCCGCCAACTTCTGCGCCAGGCACCGCCCCATCCCTGACCCCGCCCCTGTAATCACCGCCACGCCTTCGCTCAGAAATCCCATCAGCCCACCCTCCCGTTTGGATTCACAGCCAACCTTCCTTCAATCTTGCTCAACATGCGCTATGTCGCTGGTAGCTCTCCAGAAATACAGTTGCCGCACGCAATAATCACCCGAACCACGCTAGAATTCATCTCGTCGATGTTTATGGGGGTCGGAGCTTTAGCTCCGACATTTGGAGCCTTAAAAAAACGGGCTTTAGCCCCTGAGGACACTCTTACCTCGACCGAATTCCATTACTGAGATAAGTTCTACTATCACAATTCTCAGGTAGCGGCCAGCACCGCAGCCACGCAGGAGATGTTCGCCTTACTCTTGGGGATAGCGCACGCGCACCGTATTGCGGCCGCCGCGCTTCGCTTCATACAGCATCTGGTCCGCCTTGCGCACCAGCCCGCCAAACTCCGGCGCATCCTTACTGGAGCATCCGGCGATCCCGAAGCTGGCGGTCACGTTCACGCTCTGCCCTTGAAACGGAAAGGAAAGCGCCGCGAACTGTTCCCGAAAACGATTCACCGTCGTTTCGATATGCCCGGCTTCCACGTGCGTCATCACCAGCAGAAATTCATCACCGCCCAGCCGCCCGCAAATATCCGAAGATCGCGTGAACCGCTTCAGTAAATCCGCAAACGTTTTAATCACGATGTCCCCGGCGTGGTGCCCAAAGGTATCGTTGATCGTCTTGAACGAATCGATATCCGCCACCACAACCCACAGCGAAAACCCATGTCGCGCCGCACCTCGCAACTGCTTGAACGCCCACTCCTCGATCGCCCTCCGGTTCGGCAATCCTGTCAATGGATCCGTCCGCGCCGCCTCTTCCAGCTTCACGCTCTTCGCTGCAAGCTCGCGGTTCAGGTCAATGATCCGTCGGCCCACTCCAATGCGGGCCTGCATCTCTCCCGGATCGAACGGCTTGGTCAAGTAATCATCGGCGCCGGCTTGCAGCCCCTTCACCACATTTCCCTTTTCCGTGTTGCTCGTCATCAGAATCACGTAGATGTACGGGCGAGATTGGTCCGCTCGAATCCGCTGGCACAATTCCGGGCCCGAAAAATCCGGCATCATCCAGTCCGTTACCACAATTGCTGGCGAAAATTCCTCTATTAACCGCAGCGCCTCTTCCCCATTCTGCGCAAAGTGCAAGCGGAATGGCTGCGACTCCAGCACCTGCTCGACCAGCTTCCGATAGACAGGCGAGTCATCGACCACGAGCACATCGTAAATGGTACCCGGCGCATTCATGCAGTTTGCCGCAGACGATCGGGCGCGGCGCTCGATTGAGTTTCCCTGTTGTAGCGTTCTTCAAACCAACTTATCAGATGAACGGAGGAATCGAGGAATTGCCTGAAGCGGTTCAGCCAAAAAGCCAATGCCCGCTAACGAATCGAACATAACGCTTACCTTACCGCTTCACCATTTCCCTTCCTTCTGACGTGAGTGCGCCGGCTCAAATCGTCAATCGTTCACCCAAACGCTGCGACCCATTGTAGCGCTGGCTTTTATGCCAGCGCGGCCCGGCTCCCGCCGGGCCCTCTTCTCTTTTCTATAACCAGACCGTATACTCCCCTACTGGTAATCCCACATGCCACCTCCCCTCGACTCCTCCCAACGATTCCACAAACCCATCCGTCTCGCAAAACAACACTATCTCGGCCCCCGCGCCTACTTCCTAACTCTCTGCGCCCACGATCGCATCCCCTATTTCCGCTCTTCGCGCATCGCGAAATGGCTCGTCGAATTCCCCATCTTCGGACCTATTGTCCTTCGTCAAAACGTTCAAACACAAAACCACATTTCATTTCCGCGCCACAACCGGAAAAACTCTCTGGCAAATTTCTTTCTTTGATCACATTCTGCGGACTGCCGAGGACTTATCCAAAACCGCCGAATACATCTTGCTAAATCCGGTTCGCGGCGGACTCGTCAAAAGACCAGAGGATTATCCGTATTCTCGAATCTTCTCTAGATCGCACTAAGGCCGCGGACACGCTGGCATAAAAACCGGCGCTACATAGAAGAATTAAGAAAACAGGCGAACTCTGCTTACGCCCCGGCCCCCTGCACCTTCACAAGCAACTCCGCGAACTTCTGCTTCCGCTCCGCCTGGTCTTTCCCGCTCTCCGCTTCCGCCAACTGCGTAATATTCATCGAGCAGAACTT
>Ga0137415_10000252_pt1 | contig 47894 bp, 45 predicted proteins | sample CZODoug3_1_1_16f_FD_183082 | JGI IMG/M metagenome (GOLD analysis project Ga0137415, IMG submission 183082) | Vadose zone soil fungal communities from Angelo Coast Range Reserve, California, USA - CZODoug3_1_1_16fungal (Hybrid Assembly) | ecosystem: Environmental > Terrestrial > Soil > Vadose...
GCGATCCCGGTTCCGATTTATCCTCCGTTCCGCGCGGACCGCATTGAGGAATACGCCGCGCGGCAGGCCGCCATTCTCAACAATGCGGAAGTCTGTCTCCTGCTGACATTCCGCCGAGCGGAAGCCGTGGCGCGCCTGCTCAAGCCGCGCGTGCGCTCTCTTACGGCGGTTGCCGATGCGGAAAAGCTGATGGAAGTCGCTGACAAAGCGCCGCCCCCGGCGCCGGGTGCTTTGCCGGCACATTTGAGCGGCAGCCGCGCGCGTAAATCGTCGGACATCGCTCTGCTGCAATACACCTCGGGGTCAACTGGCGACCCCAAAGGTGTCGTACTTACGCATGCAAATCTGTTGGCGAACATGCGAGCGATCGGCGAAGCAGTGCAGCTCGGCCCGGGCGACGTCGGAGTGAGCTGGCTCCCGCTGTACCACGACATGGGACTCATCGGCTCATGGCTTACGCTGCTGCACTATGGAGTGCCGGTGGCGGTGATGTCTCCGTTGGCGTTTCTTACGCGGCCCGAGCGGTGGCTCTGGGCATTTCACAAACATCGCGGAACGATTACCGCGGCGCCCAATTTCGCGTACGAGCTGTGCGTACGGAAGATTGCGGACAAGGATATCGAGGGGCTCGATCTGAGTTCGTGCCGCGCGGCGCTGAACGGGGCTGAGCCCGTCAATCCCGAGACCCTGGAGCGTTTTGCGGCGCGTTTCTCGCGTTACGGATTTCGGCGCGAAGCGCAGCTCCCGGTCTACGGCTTGGCGGAAGCGGCCCTAGCCGTGACGGTTCCCCCGCTCAACCGCGGTCCGTTGGTGGACCGCGTCGAGCGCGAGGCGTTTACGACGCACGGAAGCGCTGTGCCGGCGCAATCCGCATCCGCGTCGGTCATTTCCTTTGTTTCTTCCGGGCGCGCCCTTGGTGGCCACGACGTTCGCATCGTCGACGAGAAGGGAAACGAAGTCCCCGATCGCACCGAGGGCTTCCTGTGGTTTCGCGGGCCGTCAACGACCGCCGGCTATTACCAAAATCCCAGTGCGACGCTGGAGCTGTTTCCTGCCGGCCGCGCAACCAGCGAAAATGAATTCCCCTGGGTGAATTCCGGCGATCGCGCCTATCGCGCAGACGGAGAGATCTACGTCACGGGCCGCGTAAAGGACATCATCATTAAAGGCGGCAGAAATCTGTATCCGCACGAAGTGGAGGAATTGGCTGCGCGGGTCGACGGTCTTCGCAAGGGCTGCATCGTCGCATTTGGAGTCAAGGACGAAGGCTCCGGCACGGAAAAGCTTGTGCTGGTTGCGGAAGTGCGCGAACGGGATTCGCGGCGGCACCCGGCTATCGTCGCCGCGGTGACGCAGCAAGTTTCGCAAGGACTTGGCCTTCCGCCGGACCGCGTCGAGTTGATTCCGCCGGGAAGCATCCCCAAAACATCGAGTGGGAAATTGCGCCGCGAAGAGACTAAGCGGCTCTTTCTCAGCAGCGAGCTGAGCATCGCCAAACCGCCAGCGTGGATGCAGATCGCGCGGCTCGGCGCCGGAAGCGCGATGCGAGGCTTCGGCAAGACCGCGGCCGCCGGCTTTGGCCGCGCCCTGGAAATTCTCTATGGCTTGTACGTCGGCATCGCTTTTTTCCTGTGGATCGTTCCGACGTGCGCGATCGTAAGGTTGATCAACGACCACCGCTCGGCCGGGCGCTTTACATCTTCTGTACTGAGGATTTTATTTGCCGTGGTTGGCTGCCGCGTCCGCGTCATTGGCGGGGAGCACATGGACATAGCAGGCGCGAAAATTTTTGCCTCGAATCACACCAGTTATTTCGACGTGCTCCCTTTGATGCTAGGGCTGGGCGTGCCATATCGTTTCGTCGCAAAAATAGAAGTACACGGGATGCCGTTCATCGGAACGTTTCTGCGGCAAATGGGGCATCTCTCTTTCGATCGCACGGATGCGAATTCGCGCCTGCGCCAAGCGGAGGAAATGGAGGAAATTCTGCAGCACGGCGAATCGGTCTTTGTTTTCCCCGAGGGGACCTTTACCGCAGATGACGGTATTCGCCCATTTCAGCTTGGTGCGTTCAAAGTTGCGGTGACGACGGGAGTGCCCATTGTTCCAGTCTCGCTTGCGGGTACGCGCAAGTTTCTACGCGACGGCACATATTTGCCGCGCCCGGCCAGTGTGACGATCACTTTGTCTCCGCCGATTTACCCGCACCGCCCGGGTAATACTGCGGACAGCAGCGAATCGTCGGACTGGCACGAACTCATCCGCTTGCGCGATGAAACCCGCGCGGCAATTGCTCGTCACGTTCCGGAGCCGCTGCTCTAATTTGCGTGCTGGCCAACCCTCTATTCGCGACACTCAAGTAATTTCAGGTAACTTCCACCACTCTCCCCGCATCAGTATGTAGAAGCAAAAAACAGAGCAAATGCGGATAGCTGCCTTCCTGCCTAAGGCACTCCGCGAAACGCGCGGTCGAGCGGCACTATGCCGGCCTGCGCCGAAACACCAACTTAAATGGAGGGTTTATGAAGTTAAGGGTTGTTGTGTCTTTACTTGGTTTTGCTTCGCTCTTTGGAGTGGCCGCGCAGGCGCAAGAGCGCAAGACCATCGATGTTTTCGCCGGGTACTCGTACGTTCGTGCTAATCCGGCAACTTCAGGCGCTGACGGTTTCAACCTGAACGGCGGCAGCGCGTCTGTCGCGTACAACTTCAATAATTGGCTAAGTGGAGTCGCTGATTTCGGCGGCTATACCAACAGCAACATTCTCAACAGCGGCGCGGGCGGCACCCTTTCGACATATCTCTTCGGTCCACGCGTTTCTTACCATCACTATGGGCGCGTGACACCGTTTGGCGAGGTGCTGTTCGGTGTTGCGCACACTGGCGCGAACGTGCTCGTCACGGCGAACAGCCAGAATGCGTTTGCGATGACCGTTGGCGGCGGAATTGACTACCGTCTGAATTCGCGTTTTTCCATCCGTCCGGCGAAGGTCGATTACCTGCTGACGCGTTTCAATGAGTTCGGCAACACCAACAGACAAACCCAAAACAATTTGCGGGTCTCGACCGGAATCGTGTTCCGCTTCTAACGAAAATCGCGGAAGCGGGGACCGAGTGTCGGTTGCACGGTGCAGGCAGAAGGGCCGCGCGGCAGTACGGGCAGGGCGCGGCCCTTCGTACCACTTCTTAATACTTCAGAGTTTCCTCGTCAGCGATCGATGTTGTAAATCACCGTGATGAACGTATCGATTTCCACAGCCTGGCCGTTGAGTACCGTCGGCCTGTAGCGCCACTGTCGGACCGCATCCAAAGCAGATTGATAAAAGAGTGGATCCCCGCTCACAACTTGCAGCGATTGAATCGTCCCGTCTGTAGCGATGATCGCGCGGAGTTCAACACGCCCGGCTCGACCGATTTGTTTCGCCAGCGTTGGGTACACCGGCTCCACACGGTGGATCAGCATCGCGGGATCAATGCGCGTCTCAACCAGCCGCTTTTTCTCTCGCGGAGGCTCCGTTATCGAGGGAGGTCGCGGACCTTCGGTTCTGATGTCGATACATGCCGAGCCCGCGCACTGAGCGACGGGAATGCCATCGTCTGTCGGATTTGCAAAGGGATCGGCGACCTGGTTTGATTCAGTTCTCGAAGTCGGCGTCAGGTTCGCCGGCCGCGAATCAAAGCACACAACGCAGACTCGCCGTTCACCCGGCGGTCTTGGCGTATTTTGCGAACGCGCAGCGACGTGCCGATACGGCGGAACCGGCGTCGTGATGGCCATCACCAAGTGTGCCGGCTTACCGAATAGGGGAACAAGTATCACTGCGGCCAGAAGACTGGCTTGCACAAGTACCGAGGTAACTAGTGCTTTGCGGCGAACTCGCCGTTCCCGTGCGCGTTGCTCCGGATCGCCTTCCACCAAACAACCTCGCAGGGAACCTAGATTTTGCCGGGGGACGGATCCAGGATCGAGTGACATCACACACCTCCAGAAAAATTGCTGCGAGCCAATTCTTCAGAATTTGCGACGCCGGTCCCTGCCTGTTTCTGCAGGAGCCGGCGCCGCGCTCGCAGGGATGTGAGGTTGCGCGCGTCCTCCCTGCGTTGGACACCGCCCCCCAAGACAAGTTCCCACCCCGTGGCGTATCGAAAAGCCTCCCCGGATGTAAAGATTTCTCCGGCAACGCTCTCTCATTCACATCCGTGAATTCATACGTGCTTGATTCCATGTGGGTTAGGGCTGGTCAAGCACGCGCGATCTTTTGGTAAAGCAAGTGCAACCATCCACACATACAGATGGACGTTCAGCAAGGACGCCAAGGGACAGTACAATGAGTTGTCGGGACACTATCCATTTGATTTGTTGGTACTTAGAGGGGAAGCTCTCGCCGTCGGTTGAAAGCGAGATCGAAAAACACCTACAGGATTGCCCCGACTGCCATCTCGTTCTGGACGCCGCCAACAGCACACTGGACCGCTATTTTGGGCCCGTCCGCGCGGAAGTAGCCTCCACAGACATCAAAGCCGCCTAAGATCTTGAAACAAGCGTCGCTTTCCCCATCAGTTGCTACACCATTGAGGATTTCTGTTAGTAACAGCCGGATTGCGTGCGGCGTGTATCGAAACGGCACAAACTCCCGGCCTGTCGGCCACCACGTAAACTTTACAAGTACTAGTACTTTCTAGAGCTGCTCGTTCTCCCTGGTCCTCAGGTTCTAAGTGTCGCTAATTCTTATACTTCGGGCGCTCTCTTCGACGGTGGAGCATTTGGTGTAGCAGATGCTCGTTTCTAGTCTCGCAGGGTATTGCTGTACAAGGAGACGAAGTCAATGAGCGAGTATCAAGAACCGGTTCACGTGAGCTCGACCGCGACGCCGCGCTGGGTCGGAATTGCCCTGGTGGTGTTGGCGGCTGTTTCACTGCTCGGTATCGGAATTGGATGGAGCGCCCTGAGCCACGCAAATAGCGTGGAGCAGACAACGCAAACCTCGGTCAAGCAGGCCAATGACGCATTGGCGCAAAAGCTGGCCAAGGAAGATGAGATTAATCAGCAACTCCAGAGTGACCTCAAGGTCGTGACGGACAAGCTGAACGTTACGCAATCGGACCTGGTCAAGGCCCGTAAGCAGAATCGGCAGTCCTCGGTCGCCGTGGACAAGAAAATCGCTGGGCTGGAGAGTTCCGTCAATACGCAGCTAGCCGCCAAGGCTAACGCCGACGACGTCAACAAGCTCAACACCGACGTGACCGGCGTGAAGACCGATCTCGACGCCACCAAGAACAATCTGCAAATGGCGCGCAGCGAGATGGGCACCCTCATCGCCCGCAACCATGATGAGATCGACCAGCTTCGCCGAATGGGCACGCGCGACTATTATGAATTTACGGTCACGCGCAAGGCTGGCGCGCAGAAGGTCGGCTCGGTGCAAGTCGAGCTGAAGAGCGCCAACCCGAAGAAGAATCAGTTCACCATCAACGTCCTGGCCGATGACAAGAGCTTCGAGAAGAAGAACCGCTCCGTCAACGAGCCGATTTTCTTCTACACCGGCGGGAGCCACGCAGCTCTCGAGCTGGTCGTCAACAAGGTTACGAAGTCGAGCGCTTCCGGCTACTTGAGCGTACCGAAGGCTGCCGGCAGCACGTCGGCGAGCGCTTCCACCTCGGGCCAATAAAACAACTGAAGCTGCTTCATTTGCGCACTTTAAGGGAGGATTGCAGAGCATCCTCCCTTATTTTTTTGCGCTCATCCATCTCCGCCGAAAAGTCGTACTATAGCGATGGTGGATGGAACCGCAGCCACGAGTACCCACCCGCGCTCTAGCTGCAGAAAACAGCGGTGATGTCTCAGGAGGGATTGTCATGAAAATACGATTTGCCTCAATCTTAATCGTCGCGCTTTTTGTCAGCACATTGGCGATCGCGGGCGACGGCAGTTGGACCGGGTACATCGCGGACAGCAAATGCGGCGCAAAAGCTGCTCATGAAGGCGCAGCCGAGTGCACCGCGAAGTGCGTGAAGGAAGGCGCGAAGCTCGTGTTCGTGAACGATGCGGACAAGAAAGTGTACGCGATCGCTGACCAAGACAAAGTGGCAGCCCACGCCGGTCATCATGTCGCCGTGAAGGGCTCGGTCGAGGGCGACACGCTCACGGTTGCCAGCATCGACATGGCCCCGGCCAAGAGCAAGTAACAAAGAACTAAGTTTTCACCGCGGGCGGGGTTGCTCCCGCCCGTTTCATTTTGTCGCGCGAGAAATTTCCGCTACGATGTTGACCTGCCTATGTCCACCATTTTGCTGCGCGCAGCGCGCGCCTTAACTCCTACGACTGAAATACCGGATGCCGGAATCCTGATTCGAGACGGCGTGATCGAAGCCATCGGCCCTCGCCAGGGCATCAGCCTGCCTTCCGGAGCAACGGAAATCTCAGCAAACGGCCAAACCGCCATTCCCGGATTCATCGACGTCCACATCCATGGCGCCGGCGGCCACGATGTAATGGAAGGCACCGAGCAAGCCATGTCCACGGTGGCAAAAACGCTCGCGCGTCACGGCACGACCTCGTTTCTGGCTACCACCGTAACCGCTAGCGCCGACGACACCTGTCGCAGCGTCGAAGGAATGGCGCGCTACATCACTCGACAGTTCGAGGCCCTTCAGCCAAGAGCGGAAGTCTTAGGCATTCACTATGAAGGGCCATTCATCAACAAAGTTCGCCGCGGCGTGCATCCCGCCGAGTGGATCCAATTACCTTCAGCCGATTTGCTGCAGCGCTTTCTGCAAGCTGCGGCCGGCAACGCGCGTATCCTTACCATCGCTCCGGAATTGCTCGGAGCCGCGCCATGCATTCACGCCGCTCGCGATGCGGGCGTCGTGGTCGCCATGGGGCACACCGACGCAACCTACGAACAAGCGCGCGCAGGTATCGCGCATGGCGCGAGGCACGCGGTGCACTGCTACAACGGCATGCGTCCCTTTTCCCATCGCGACAGCGGCGTTGTTGGCGCCGTGCTCACTTCGACGGAAGTCACCGCCGAGTTGATCGCCGACGGCGTGCACGTAGAGGAAGCGGCCATGCGCGTTCTGCTGCAAGCCAAGGGCACCGGCCGCGTGATCCTGATAAGCGATGGACTTTCCGCCACCGGCATGCCTGACGGAAAGTACATGCTCGGCTCATTTGAAGTCACCATGTCCGGAGGCATATGCCGCAATTCCGAAGGGAAACTGGCGGGCAGCACGCTCACCCTGGACCGCGCCCTGCGGAATGTGGTCGCGCTCGGCATCCCCTTGCCGGACGCCGTGCGCATGCTCACCGCGAATCCCGCGAAGTTGCTGGGAATTGAGTTCAAGAAGGGCGCGTTGCGAATCGGCGCGGATGCGGACATCGTGCTGCTGGACGAAAATCTTCAGGTCACGAACGTGTGGACGCGCGGCCTGCCGCAGAACTAACTACGGATTCAGCGGCACATTCAATTCCGAGGCCAGTTTCACCGCACTGAACGGACTGCACGCGAAATAGCGCTCCCCAACCTTCAAGGTAGGAACTTTGCGTTTGCCGTGATTCGCTTTCAACACGACGTCTTCCGCAGATGGATCCTCTTCGATGTTGATTTCGAGGTATTCCACTCCTCGTTGCTTTAGAAAATATTTTGCCCGGCGGCAGTCCGGGCACCAGTGCGTGGTGTACATCGTAACGGGTTCCATGAGGCTCACTCGACCGAAACGCGCGCGCTGTGTCCCTTTCGCGCCACTTGGATGCGAATGAGCGCGCGCTGCAGCGCGACCGCCGCCCTCGCCCAATCCACATCTGGATCGCTCGCAGCCGAAGCCAGCCGCTGCTCCGAGCGCTTCTTCGCTTCCTCCGCCCGCGCCACGTCAATCTCTTCCGGCCGCTCCGCCGTCTCCGCGAGCACTGTCACGCGATCGCCCAAAACTTCCGCAAAACCGCTGATGATCGCCAAGTGCTCCGCCTGACCCGCACCCTTCGCGCTGTAGGTCAGCTCGCCGATGCCCAGCTCCGTGATCAACGGCGCGTGCCCGGGCAGGATGCCCAGGCAGCCGTCGCCGCCCGGCAGCGTGACTTCCACAACCGTCTGGCGCAGCAGCTGCCGCTCCGGCGTGACGATAACCAACTGGATGGACTCGGGAAGCATTGCTCTGCTTAGGCGCCCACCTTCATCTTTTCCGCTTTTTCGAGCGCTTCGTCAATCGTGCCAACCATGTAGAAGGCTTGCTCCGGAACTTCGTCGTATTTGCCTTCCACGATTTCCTTGAAGCTGCGCACCGTGTCTTCGATCTTCACGTACTTGCCTTCCAGCCCGGTGAACTGCGCAGCCACGAACATCGGCTGCGACAGGAATTTTTCGATCTTGCGCGCGCGCGCGACGGTCCGCTTGTCTTCGTCAGACAATTCTTCGATGCCCAGAATGGCGATAATGTCCTGCAAATCCTTGTAGCGCTGCAAAATCGATTTCACCCCCCGCGCCACTGCGTAGTGTTCGGCGCCCACGATGCGCGGATCAAGAATGCGCGAGTAGCTGGCCAGAGGATCGACCGCGGGATAAATGCCGCGTTCCACGATTTGCCGGCTTAGGTTCGTGGTCGCGTCGAGGTGCGCAAAGGTCGCCGCGGGAGCCGGGTCGGTGTAGTCGTCCGCAGGCACGTAAATCGCCTGCACTGAAGTGATCGAGCCCCATTTCGTCGAAGTAATGCGTTCCTGCAGCTCGCCGATTTCGGTGTTAAGGTTTGGCTGATAACCGACCGCCGAAGGCATGCGTCCCAGCAGCGCAGAAACTTCCGAGCCCGCCTGCACGAATCGGAAAATGTTATCGATAAAGAGCAGCACGTCCAAGTGCTCTTCGTCTCGGAAATATTCGGCAACTGTCAGCCCCGTCAGTCCAACGCGCAACCGCGAGCCGGGTGGCTCCGTCATCTGCCCGTAAATCAGCGCGGCGCGCGATTTTTCCGAATTGCCCGGAACGATCACACCACCTTCGGACATTTCCAGCCACAGGTCGTTGCCTTCGCGCGTGCGTTCTCCCACGCCGGCAAACACGGACACGCCTCCGTGTTTCATCGCCACGTTGTGAATCAATTCCATGATCAGCACGGTCTTGCCGACGCCCGCGCCGCCAAAGAGCCCGATCTTTCCGCCCTTGAGGTAAGGCTCGATCAAGTCGACAACTTTAATTCCTGTCTCGAACATTTCCAGCGTAGTGGACTGGTCTTCCAGCTTCGGCGCGGGCCGGTGAATCGGATAATGCTTATCGCTCACGATCGGACCAAGCTGGTCCACCGGCTTGCCCAGCACGTTCATTACCCGCCCCAGTGTCGGACGGCCCACGGGCACTTCGATCGGCCTGCCCGTATCGACCGCCTTCATTCCGCGCACCATGCCTTCAGTTGGTTCCATGGCCACCGTGCGCACGCGCCCTTCGCCCAGGTGCTGCTGCACCTCCACGGTTACATCGAGCGGCTGCGGCACATTAAACCCGTCGCTCGTGATGCGCACCGCGTTGTAAATAGCCGGCAAGTGCCCCGCCTCAAACTGAATGTCCAGCACCGGTCCAATGACCTGCACCACTCGCCCCACGTTCTTCTCTGCCATGCTTTCTCCTAAGATCCGTACGCCGCGCCACTAACAATTTCAATGATCTCTTTCGTGATCGCCGCTTGCCGCACCTTATTCATGTGCAGCGTCAGCGCCTCGATCACATCACCGGCGTTCTTTGTCGCCGATTCCATCGCCGTCATGCGCGCCGCGTATTCAGAAGCGGAAGATTCCAGCATCGCGCGCAAAATTTGCGTCTCCACATACCGCGGCAGCAGCTTGTCCAACAATTGCGCTTCAGGCTGCTCGTAAATGTAATCGACCTGAACTTCGGCATTTTTCCCGGACTCTTTTTCTTCGTTGCTACCCTTGTCCTCGCGAATTGCCTCAACGGGCAGCAGCTTCTCCACCGTCAAATTCGGTGCCATCACGCTCTTGAATTCGCTGAAGATGATATACACCGAATCCACTTTCTTCTCGGCGTACAAATCCGTCGCCAGCTTGGCGATCTCCCGCGCCGTCTTGAACTCGACGCGCGCCAGAACGTTGACCCACTCGCCCGCAAATGTGAATCCCGCCCTCTTCAGCGCATCCCGGCCCTTCTTGCCCACCGGAATCGTCGCAATCTTTTTGTCTCGATTCGCGCGGAAGAATTCGTTCGCTTTGCGAAGAATGTTCGTATTGAACGCGCCCGCCAGGCCGCGCTCTCCAGTAAGCACAATCGCCAGCACCGCTTTCTCTTCCCGCCGCTCGAGCAGCGGATGCTGCGGTTCCTGGATGCGCGCCATCGTCGAACGCAGCACGCGCGCCAGCTCCTTCGCGTAAGGACGTGCCGCCAATGCGGCTTCCTGCGCGCGTCGCAGCCTCGCCGCGGCCACGAATTTCATCGCGCGCGTGATCTGCTGACTGTTCTTCACCGAGCGGATGCGCCGTCTAAAGTCGAGAAGTGTGGGCATGATGTTCGCTAAAGGCCGTTAGGAAAATTTCTCAGCTCACCGCCGCGCCAACCGCAACCGCAGCCGTGAACCGCTCCTTGAACGCGTCCACCGCTTTCTTAATCTCCGCCTTGATCCCGTCGTCCAGAGCTTTCTTCTCGCGAATCGCTTTCAAAATCGACGGATGATTTACTTCCACGAATTGCAGCAGCTCGCGCTCAAATCGCCGCACTTCGCTCACCGGCACGCTGTCAATCTGCCCGCTGGTCGCCACGTAGAGAATAAGCACCTGCTTCTCCACGGGCAGCGGCGCGTACTGGTCCTGCTTCAAAATCTCCTGCAAGCGTTGGCCGCGCGCCAGTTGCGCCTGCGTGGCTTTGTCCAGCTGGTCGGAGCCAAACTGCGCGAACGCGGCCAGATCGCGATACTGCGCCATGTCCAAGCGCAACGAGCCGGCCACTTGCCGCATGGCCTTGATCTGCGCGTTGCCGCCCACGCGGCTCACCGAAATGCCCACGTTGATCGCCGGGCGAATGCCGGCGTTGAACAAGTCTGCTTCCAAATAAATCTGCCCATCCGTGATGGAAATGACGTTAGTCGGAATGTAGGCGGAAACGTCGCCCGCCTGCGTCTCAATCACCGGCAGCGAAGTCAGCGAGCCGGCGCCGAGCTTATCGTTTAGCTTGGCGGCGCGTTCTAGCAAGCGCGAGTGCAGATAAAACACGTCGCCCGGGTACGCTTCGCGTCCTGGCGGCCGCCGCAGCAGCAGCGAAATCTCTCGATACGCCTGCGCGTGTTTGGAAAGATCGTCGTAAAAGGTAACCGCGTGCCGCTTGTTGTCGCGGAAATATTCACCCATCGCGCACGCCGCATACGGCGCAATGTACTGCACCGAAGCCGGCTCGGACGCCGACGATGCCACGATAATCGTGTAATCCATCGCTCCGGCATCCGTCAGCACTTTCACCACCTGCGCAATGGTCGATCTCTTCTGCCCAATCGCGCAGTAGATGCAAATTACATCGCCGCCTTTTTGATTGATGATCGTGTCGAGGATGACCGCCGTCTTTCCCGTCTGGCGGTCGCCGATGATCAGCTCGCGCTGACCGCGGCCGATCGGGATCATCGAATCGATGGCTTTGATGCCCGTTTGCAGCGGCTCGCGCACCGGCTGCCGGTCCAACACGCCCGGAGCGATGCGCTCCAGCGGATTCCGCTCCTTCGTGTTGATCGGCCCCTTATCATCCACCGGCTCGCCCAGCGGACTCACCACACGCCCAATCAGCGCATCACCCACTGGCACGGACATGATCGTGTTCGTGCGCTTGACGACGTCGCCCTCCTTCAACTCCGCGGACTCGCCCAGCAGCACCGCGCCGACTTGTTCCTCTTCCAGGTTCAGCGCAATGCCGAAAATATTGTGCGGAAACGCCAGCATCTCCCCGGCCATCACTTTTTCCAGGCCGTGGATGCGCGCAATCCCGTCGCCTACGCTGATGATCGCGCCCACCTCATCGACAGAGACGGTCTGTTCGTAGTTCTCGATCTCTTCGCGCAGAAGTTTGCTGATTTCGTCCGCTTTGATATTCGCCATTCCTGTTCCCGCTCCCTATTCCGACGCCAGGCGCGCCCGCAATTCGTTCAAGCGGCTGCGCAGCGAGCCGTCATAAACCGTATCCCCGACCCGCACCACCGCTCCGCCCAGCAGTTGCGGCTCGAGTGAAAACTTCGCTTCTACGCGCTTTCCCGTCATCCGCTCCAGCGTAGATTCCATTTCCGCTTTCTGCGTCGCGTTCAACTCCACCGCCGAGGAAATCTGCGCCTCCGTGATCCCTTCCCGCTGCCGGATCGCTTCCTGAAACGCGATAATCATTTCAGGCAATACGTGAGTGCGCTGATGGTCCACCACCACAAACAAGAAATTGCGGACGATCTTGCTTCCCCCAACCCGCGCCAGCAATTTGTCGATCACCCGGTGCTTCGCTTCCCGGGTCACCGCCGGACTCGGAAGAAACTTTCGCAGCTCTGCCGACTCCGCGTACAACGCGCCGAATCCGATGAGCTGCTGCGTTACCGCATCCGCGGCGCCCTGCGCCATTGCAATATCCGCCAGCGCGTTGGCGTACTGCATGCTCGCGGACTTCAATTAGGTCTCCCTTCGAGGTTTTTCACAAACGCCGCTACCAGCGACTCCTGCGCTTGCGGCGTCAACTGTTTCGCAAGCAGCGATTCCGCGCCATCCACGGCCAGATTCGCCGCAACCACTTTTAATTCTAGCCGCGCGGCCCGCTCCGCAGCTTCAATCTCCACCTTGGCCGCCAGCCCGATCTTTTCTATGTCGCTCTGCGTAATCGCCCGCAACCTTTCCGCCTCCACCGTCATTTCCTGCTGTGCAGTCGCTCGCAGTTGCGCCACTTCCTGCTCCAACCGCGCAAGCTTCTCTTCCGCCTCCCGGAGCTGCCGGTCCGCCTCGGCTTTGGCCGCCGTAGCTTTGGTAATCGCGGAGCTGATGGTCTCAGCATTTTTGCGGAAAAATGGAGGTGTGAGCTTCAGAAAAACCCAGGCAATCAGGCCCGCGACAATCGAGAAGTTAATCCATTTGAAAATCTCATTCGCATGCTCCGTCGCCGCGTTGCCGCTCTCTTCCGCGGCATGCGTGCTCATCGCCGCAAAAAGGAAAACCAGAACCGCGCTCGCAAAAACTTTCCACACGCCGCGGCGCATCATCGGGCTTCTCTCGCAGGACCGCTGGGCCGCGGCCCAATCTGCAGCACGCGGCGTGCGATTTCAGCCGCCAACAGCTCCACCGAAGGCTTGATCTCCAGCAGCGCTGCCGCCAATTCCCTGGCCGTGTGCTCCTTGCCCTCTGCAACTTTCGCCGCTGCCTTGATGCGAGCCTCTTTCAGCAGCGCCGCGCGCTCGTCCAGCACCTTTTTCCGCGCCGCTTCCTGCTCCAGGTACACCTGCACGCGCGCCTTTTTCAGCGCTTCCTGATACTGCTTCACTTTTTCCGCGGCGGCGGCTTCCGCGGCGGCGGCTGCTTTGCGTGCGCCGACCGTGCGCGCATCGCGTTCCGCCATCACCGCCAGCAGCGGCTTGAAAAACAGCGCCCGCAGCATCACGTAAAAAGCCAAAACAATCAGGACTGTAGGCACAGCCTGAAGGAACAGTTCCCCAAGTTGGTGAACAATCTCTTGCATCTAAGTTGTGTCGCCTGAACCCCTTCAAGTCTGGCCGCGTGGGCCACGAGTGGTAGGCAGCCGCGCCGTGTCTCGACCCGGAACGAGCGTCACGGTGGGCCTGAAAGCTGCCTAGTGAAACAGTATTTTATAGCATCCGCCGCGCCGCGCAGTCAATGCAGCCGGCTCATCTGGCGTCGTAAAATAGCGGTTTACAATGCGGGTTATTGGCGTGTTTGTGTAGAGTGTGCGGTCTGCGCATCCGCTTGATCGTACACATACCGAATACTGATTTGCGAATTCGAGCGGCCCTTGGTAAGCCGCAGAGTCTCGTACAGTTGCGTCCCGTCGTACGAGAGTTCGTAAGTCCGGCTCATCTTTTGTCCGTTCGGGCTTTTCTCCTCTGTCACCAGCCGATTGCCTTCCCAGTGCGCCGCGACCTCCTGGTTATTGGCATCCTTCGACTTTTCCAACTTGCGGCCGTCCGTAAAAATGGCGGTCTTGCGCTGCTGGTCATCGAAAACGTCGACCTCCACGTCTTTCCTGGCCTCCGCCACGGTTAGCGAGCGCGCAGGCTCTACTACTCCCTGCATTCGCTGGCGGTCTTCGTCGCTTTCGTTTCCGCCTCCTCCGCCCCGGCGTCCCCCTAATGGACCTCCTCCCATTCCGGGGATGCCCATGCGTACTCCGCCGCGTCCACCTCCGCCGCCCGCGCCACGTGCATCCTGCATTTTCTTCCGCGCGTCATCGCTTTCATCACGGTTGAGCTTCCAAGCCCCCAGGATCGAGCTCCGCGGCTTCACGGGCGCGCTCTGCTCTTGTGGCCGCGCCTCGGGTGACGATGGCGGCTGTGGCTGCGCTGCTGGCAATGGACCTGCCGGCGCCTGCGCTCTCGCACCTGTCGTCCATCCCGCCCACAAAAGTCCCAGCGTGCCGGCGGCGATGCAAGTCCTTAGACATCTGGAGTTCATGGTAATCATCTCTTTATGTCTGATTCTGATGCCCAGCTTTCGCAATAGGTTCCGGTCTTAGGGGCCAAAAGTTCCCGGGGGGGCGGGAATTGCCCGGCTCTCGCTTAAAGCGGAGCGATCCCTACATCGTTTAGAAGTACTCGGGGCTGAAGGGTTGCCTGGCTCCCCTCAACGCACACAACGCTTTTTGACCCCAGTCTAATGAGCAACCGCCCATCGGAGTGCTGTGGCCTTGCCGCCGCTTCGCCCTCTCAATGTTGAAGCCAATTGCCAGCGCCACCCAGTCACTTCAGCCAAGCCCTGAGCGATGTTGCGCGAGGTAGTAGCGCAACCGCCCCCAGTTCGCGAAATTGCACAGCTCGCTCCCGATAACCGTAAGCCCGCGCACGCAAAATAGCCATAAATCGCACCCCGGCCGCCTGCGCCGCCAGCCCATCATCGACGTTATCGCCCACGTACAGCGCCGTCCCTGGATCGCGTCCACCCAAAATCTTCAGCAGTCCATCTGGATAAGGCTTCTTCCGGGCAACGTCATCCATCGTCACCACCGCGCGAAAGTGTCGCGTCCCAGCCCAGCGCTCGAACGTATACGTAAATTCCTTCCGCGTGCGCCCCGTAAAAAGATTCAGCTCAAATCGCCGCGCCCACTGCTCCACTTGCTTCGGCATCACCAGCATCTTCTCTCGGCGCACGTTTCCCGGCCGTCCATCGCAATCCCAATAAAACTTCTGGAACGCGTCGCGCGCCTCCTCGTACGTCGTCGGCCTCCCCAGCGCCGTCGCCCAGTTCGAAACCATGCGCCAATCATCGTTGTTTCCGGGTTTGTTCTTCCATTTGTACAACTCCGCCCAAGTCACCCGCTTCCCAGTCAAAAATCGCATCGTTTCCAGCGCCGAGCGCCAGAAACTCTCGCGCACGTCCACCAAAACGCCGTCCACATCAAAAATCAGGATTTCTGGAGTTGGCTCAAGTCGCTCGCGGCTGCGCAAAGTAGGCAAAGTTCCTCGCTCTCGAACCCCAAAGTGTCGCCTTCCTCCCTTTCACCGTCAAGGTCGTCGCGAGGACTAACATATTCCGCGCACAAAGTCTCGTAACCCCGTCTCATTTGATTTGTCCGACGGACGCCAGTGCGCTCATTTTCGCCTGCCGGTTCTTTACACACGCTTCCAGAGCGTCGTCCAACTCCTGTGGTCGGATCGGCTTCGTTAGATACCCATCCATCCCAGCGGCCAGGCACTTTTCGCGATCGCCTTTCATCGCGTGCGCGGTCAACGCAATCACTGCTACGTGCTCTCCGGTGCGCTTCTCTCCCTTCCGGATCGCTGCGGTCGCTTCCATTCCGTCCATTTCCGGCATCTGCACGTCCATCAAGACCAGGTCGAAATCCTCTTTCTTTAGCGCCGCTAAAGCCTCGAGGCCGTTCTCAGCCACCGCCACGCGGTGGCCACGCTTCTCCAGCAGCCGCACCACCAGCCGCTGGTTCACCGCGTTGTCCTCCGCCAGCAGCACTTTCAGCGAAGAGCCCGGCTCACGCGCATCCTGCAAGGAGTAGCGCGTGATTAAGGGGATGACGCCCTCCGGTTTGTTGGCTCCCAGCACCCGCGCAATGGCTTCGCGCAATTCAGACTGCCGGATCGGCTTCAGCAAGTACGCGGAAACACCTAATTCTTTGCACCTTGCCGCATCCCCCTGGTGACCCGCCGAGGTCAGCATCATGATCGTTGCGGTCGACAACTCTGGCCTTCGCCGGATTTGCTCGACCAGCGCAAAGCCGTCCATCTTCGGCATGTGCATATCCGTCAGGATCAGCCGGTACGGCGCTCCCGCCTCGCGCGCTTCCACCAATTGCGCAAGAGCCAGCTCGCCGCTCTCCACCGTAACCGGCTTCATTTCCCAGTGCTTCAGCATGCCTTCCAGAATGCGCCGGTTGGTGCGATTGTCGTCCACCACCAACACCTTCACGCCGCGCAAGATCTCAGCCGGTGCCGGCGCTCCCACCTTGATCTCTTTCCCGTTCGCCGCCGCTAAGTGCGCGGTAAAGTGGAACTGGCTTCCTTTCCCGAGTTCGCTCTCCACCCACATGGCTCCCCCCATCATGGCTACCAGCCGATTGGAGATCGTCAATCCCAGGCCGGTGCCGCCATATTTCCTGGTCGTCGAGCTATCCGCCTGCGTGAACGGCGCAAAAATTGCCTCGCACTTATCCGCCGGAATTCCGATGCCGGTGTCCGACACCGTGAAGTGCAAGACTCCTTGGGATCCATTCTGCGCGTCGGGCTGAACTCGCACAGCCACTTCTCCCCCATCCGTAAACTTAATCGCGTTGCCCACCAGGTTGATGATCACTTGCCGCAGCCGCCCGGCGTCTCCTTTCACGACCTCCGGCACTTCCGGCGCCACTTCGCACAAAAGCTCAAGGCCCTTTTCGTCCGCTCGTATCGCCACGGTCCGCAACGCCGATTCCAGGCAGTCGCGCAGGTCAAACTCCGCGCTCTCCAGCTCAATCCGGCCCGCTTCAATCTTTGAAAAATCCAAAATGTCGTTGATGACGACCAGCAGAGCCTCCGAAGAACTCTTCACCGTTTCCAGGTACTCCCGCTGCTCACTGGTCAGGCTTGTTTCCAGCGCCAGGTCCGTCATGCCCATCACGCCGTTCAGCGGCGTGCGGATCTCATGGCTCATGTTCGCCAGAAACTCGCTCTTGGCGTTGCTGGCTTTCTCTGCCGCGTCCTTCGCCAGACGCATCGCGGCTTCGGCCTCCTCACGCTCCTTGACCTCGTTTCTCAGCTCTTCGGTGCGCTGCTGCACCCGAATCTCTAATTGATCCTTCGCGCTCTGCAACGCCGCGTCGCGCTCCTGTATCCCGGCAAGCATTTGATTGAAGCCTTCGACCAGCTTCCCAACCTCATCACCGCTAGCGGAGACGGCTCGTAAGGTGTAATCCTTCTGTGCTGAAACTCTTCCGGTGACCTCGGCCAGCATCAAAATGGGCTGTGTGATTAGCCCCACCAGGCGGGAAGAGATCACGAACGTTATCAGAATCGAAACCAGCAAAACCAAGACGGAGAGCGCCCGGTATTCGCGCATTTTTGATTGCAGCGCGGAAAGATCCGAAACAATCGCAATGAAGCCTGACCTCTCGCCGTCTGCGGATATGGTTCGGTATAGCGTCAAGGACTCTGAATCGAATTTATTGCCCTCATCCTTCCACGTCGGTGTCTTGAATTCCGCCCCCAGGTCGCTTCGCCGGTATTCCGCAAACAGTTTTCCCTTCTTGTCGTAGAGAATAACGGCCATCACGTAGCGTTCCGAGCGGATGGTGCCCAACATTTCCTCCGCGAATTTCTTGTCGTCAAAAGCCAACGATGCCGCGGTTGCCAGTCCCAACGAATCCGCATTAGCCGCCAGGCCGCTGATCATTGCGCCACGGAAGCTTGCTCTCTCGTAGATCTCGAAAGCCATGCATGCGAGGCTCAGACCCAGAGCGCACGTGCAGACGACCACCAAGGTCAGTTTTCGTTTGATGGACGTGTCACGATAAAACGCCACCTAATTTCCCCCCACAGTCCCAATAACCGTTTTCGCCAGCGTCAGCAGCCGCGCGCTCATCTTCAATTTCGCCGCGTTCACCGCCCCCAGATTGATCTCGAAGCGAATCTTGTTCCCCTCCAGCAAGAACTCAATCATTCCACCGTCTTCCGCAAAATTGTGCGACTCCCCCACCGTTAAAACCGCGTTTCCTTTTATGCTCGCCAGTATCCGAGAGGCGCGCTTGTTTTCCGTAGCTCCGATGAACAGGATTTGGCAATCGTGAATCGCATCGCGAGCACCACTTGCAATTTGTTGCTGAAGCGTGCATTGAAACCGCGCGCGCTGATCGCCCATGTATTGCTGTCGATTTGCGCCACGTTCATGCCTGGAACCATTCGTAGTAAGTCCGGAATATTCGTCGCGCCTGAACGCAGAATATCTTCCTGCGTGATGACAAAAATAGCTGCCGCCGTCTGCCAGAGTTTCTGCTCCCGTTTCGAAACCGACGTGACTTCCATGTTCATCAGGCTCTCGATGCTCACTTGGGTGAGGTCCTCCTGCGTGTGTCCTGCCTTTGTTGGTGTCTGCGCCCAACACGGATAGCCCAACGCCAGAAAGCCCACCACCGAGCGTCCGGCCCTACGCATTAGCTCCAGGGAAATAGAGTGTGTAGACACAGTCCCCTCCGTTCACGACAAGTGCACGACCGCTGCCGAAGCACTGCCGCCACGTAGGAACAACCTCTTTGTATTTAGGGGATTATGGCCCGCGTCGTTCGTTGGAGCTTTCTAACCTTGAGTCGAAACGAGAAGGTGTTCCGATGTGACGCTCGCACCCATTCCGCCTGCCTGCTAAACGCCGGCACCTGAACCGGCGCTGGGCTTTTTTAGCCCGGCCTGTTTGGCGGTTCCTTATCCGGAGCGCCGGAGGTGCGGCACACCCGTATCTGCCGATCGCGGAAAAATGTGTCTCTGCAAAATTTAGGAGAGTCAAACTTCAGACAGGCGCGAATCTATTTCTTAGCCGGCGCCGCGTTAATCTGCTCGATCACCAGCGCATGCGATCCTCCGCGGTCGTACAACTTGCCCTTCACCGTTACCCTGCCGCCCGCAAACGCGAGCAGCCTGGCGTTCTGCCCGGTCGCCGGCGTTGTCTCCGCGATCGGCCAGTAAATAGCTCCGTCGTCCCCGAGTATCACCAGTTGCGAACCCGCCTTGGCGCACGTCAGCGCGCATTCGCGGCTGATCGGTTTCTCCAGGTTCTTCGTAAACGCGCAAGCCGAATCCAACACGTACCCTTCTACCGAAACGCTCTTCTGCTGCCCATGCAACAGAACTCCCGAGGCACAAAATGACATCGTTGCCGCTCCCGCTCCCAACATAATTTTCGCGATGGTTCTCATTTGTCCCTCCTTATGTCGCCGCATCGTAGCACCGAGCCCCTATCGCAACCAGCCTCTTTCGGAGTGGGTCAGTCTTGCGGCCTAGCATAGTTCACGATGTTGGCCGGCACGGGAATCTTCCTTTTGCTCCGCGGATCATCCAACGGCGTTTGCGGCATCCACTTTAGCGGCAGCACGCCCGTCCACGCCGCCGTGTCGTAATCCTGATTCTCATCATCGACTGCAAATCCCGTGCGCATCTTCGCCGAAGCTTCCACCAACGCCACCGCCAGCACCATCGTCGCCTTCAACTCATTCTCGCTCGGAGGCCGCACCTGCGCCCATCGCCCTCGGATCACGTACTCCACAAAATCCCGCATCGCCGCAAGTTTCGCCTCCGGCTCTGCGACCACCTCTGCTTTTCCCATCACCACCACCGACCGGTAATTCACCGAATGCCCGATCGCCGAAGGCGCGAACACAATCCCGTCCAGCAACGTCACGCTAAGGCAGAACGGCGCGCCGCTCGCCAGCGTCTTCATCAACCGGCTCGCCGGCGAACCATGCAGGAAAAGCTTGTCGCCCACGCGCACGTAATTCGTCGGCACCACAAACGGCACGCCGCCCACCACAAATCCCACCTGGCAAACAAACGCCTCATCCAGAATGCGATAAATAAGTTCGCGGTCGTAATGCGCGCGGTCCGCCTTCCGCCGCACCTTAGTTTTCTCAGTAGGAGTGAATTGGCTCATCCCCGCAGCCTAGCCCCCGCCCCATCGGCCCGCAAGCGCCAATCTGGTCGCGCCATTTTTCGCTCGACATTTTGGCCCTACAAGTCAGCTTATCTGTATAGATAACCACGCAAGCTCTGCCGCAAGCTGCGGCTTCTATTGCTGCTGGCGTTATTAGAAAGATGCCGTCCTTTAGAATCAGCAAGTTGCAGCCTCCTTTTTTCGGGTTTGCGCATCCAAACTACCGCTGCGAACTCCGTGATCTCTGTGGTGGACCGGGAGTTGCTGCCTGGAACCGCGGCGTGCTGGCGCGCACGGCCCGAGGACAACTGCTTCCGTTCCTGCGGGACCTGTCCCCTTCTCCGCTTCGTCGAAAAGGAGATGCACAGAGCGGGAATCGAAAGCATGCGGCCTTCGCACGACCCGCCAAGAGCCGAAAGGATGTGCTACCTGCCATACTTGCCTGTTTATCCCTCAAGTTCTTATACTTGCGCGATGCCTACTTACGCGCTCATCACGCCGGCGCACAATGAAGAGCAATTCATCGGAGAGATGATTGCCTCGGTGATGCGGCAGACTCCACGGCCTGCAAAGTGGATTATCGTAGATGATGGTTCCACGGATGGAACCTGGGACGCCATCCAGTACTTGAACGTCGATGGAATGATCGAAGTGATCCGGTTGCCTCCCAAAGAAACGCGAGCACCAGGCGGAGAAGGCGCTATCACGCGCGCCCTTAACCGCCTTAACCTTGCGGACTACGATTTCCTGGCCCGCTTCGACGCCGACATCATTCTTAGCGACGGCTACATGGCCGGCATCTTGAGCGAATTCGCGAAGGACCCGCAGCTGGGCATCGCTGGAGGCTCGCTCTACATTCGCACGCCGAAAGGTGAGCAACTCGAGGAACAGCCCCCATATCACGTTAGGGGCGCATTGAAGCTGTACCGCACGAAATGCTTTACCGATATCGGCGGCCTCGTATCCCACATCGGATGGGACACCATGGACGAAACGTGTGCTCAGATTCGTGGTTGGAGCACTAAGAACTTTCCTCAGTATCACGCGATTCATTGTCGCCCCACTGGAACAGGGATTTCCTCTGTTCATCAGTTTTGGGAACAGGGCAGGGCTGAATATTTCACCTGGAGCGATCCGCTTTTTGTGCTGCTGAAATCGCTCAAGGTAGCATTCTTGCTGGGCGGGCCCATTAGCGCGCTAGCTTATCTAGGCGCCTTTGCCTCTTGCTACGCCAAGAAACAGACTCGCATCAGCGATGACCGGTTCCGAAAGCTTCGTCGCCGTAATCAACGAGCCAGAATGTTTCCGTTTCTCAATCCCAACTTCGACAACGTCCGTAAGGGCTGAGCTGCTGGCCGCTTCTTTTCCCAAAAACACCCCGGGTTGGGCGTGCACAAGCTAAACGGTTTCTCTGTGACTCCGTGCCCTCTGTGGTGAAATCCGTCTTGTCTTTACTGCGCCTGACCCGCAGGTTTCGCCACTCCGCGCACCACGCGGAAACCAACGTACTCCGGCGCAGCCGTGCAATTCGCCTTCGGGTCCGCCGGGCAATCCGCACTGCCCCCAATCACTTTGCCTTTGCCGTCACGCGTCAACACCCACTCGGCCACGTTGCCACCCAAATCAAAAATTAGTTCTTCGTCGTCCTTGCCTTGACCAGCAAAGCTTCCGGCCGGCTTGAGCAGGGGCGCCGTGCCTGTAAGTTGAGCCGTTTGTTTCTTCAATCTGGCAGCGTCGTCGGAATTCGGTGCATACCCGGCCCAATAATCGAGCGTGTTTTCTCCGTCCTTCTTCTCGTACATGCCGGATACTTCACCCTCGTCGGGAATTCGAAACACCTGTCCGGTTAGCTTCGAGAGCCATGCCGAATACGCTCTCGCTCGGTCAAATGTGATTCCGTTCGCCGGATAATTTTCCGTGCCTGCATCAAACTTATAGTTCTTGTCGAATTCGGCAAACTGTGCGCGCGTCACCTCAAAGCGTCCAATCTCGAGGTCGCCGTGCTTCACCACTTCTGGAATCACCACAACCTTGCCCTTCACAGGGACCGCCGTGCCGTAGCTGCTGCCAGATCGCGCCAAACTCTTTGTACGCAGCGCGCCCGCAAGCGGCGAGCCTTCCTTCACCGCTTCGTTTTCCGGTTTGGCGGTCTTGAAGAAATATTTGTCGAACCAGGCTACTTCTTCCTCGACTTTGCGCATCTGGTGCGTCAGCTTGCGTGGGCCGTGCGGCTCGCCGGGGAACACCACATATTTCGCTGTCTTGTCGAAGTGCTGCAGCGCGCGGAAATACGACCAGCTCTGCGCCGGAGGCACGTTGCGGTCCGCCGTGCCATGAAAAATCAGCACCGGCGCCTGCACTCTGTCCATCTTGAAGAATGGCGATTTGTTGATGTACAGCTGCGGATCCTCGAACGGCGACTTGCCGAAATAATACGCGTCAAACGATTGCCCGAAATCCACGTTGCCCCAGTCGCTGAGCCACTCGATATCGCCCGCTCCTACGCTCGCCACTTTGTAGCGCGCCGGATACGTGGTGATCAGGCTCGTGGACAAGATCGATCCGTTCGACCAGCCCATCGTCGCGATGCGGTCCCCATCCGCTTTGCCCTGCGCAATCAAATAATCGACGCCCGCATTGATGTCCGGCGTCTCCAGATCATAATATTTTCCGCAGCAGATTGACTCCGCCCACTTCAATCCGTAGTTGTTGCTGCCGTGATAGTTCGGCCGCAACACAAACGCGCCGCGCTCTGTAAACAACTGAATCGGATATGCCCAGCTCTCGCCCCACAAATCCTTGTCCGAGCCCATCGGCCCGCCATGGATCGCCGTGATCAGCGGATATTTTTTCCCCTCTTCATAATTCGTCGGGTAGTAGAGAATGCCTTCCACGTCTTCCTTGTTCGCGCCCTTCCAGTGAATCACTTCGCTCTTCGCGTAGGCACGCCCGTTCACCAGGCCCTCATTTAACTTCGCCAGCTGCACCGGCGAAACAATGGTCCCTCCTTGGAGCTGTGCGCGATACGGCTGCGACAATTTGCTCGCCGTCGAACTCGAATACACAATCGCCTTCCCATCCTCGCTCACGCGAAACCCTTCCAGGTTCGTCGCGTGCTCCCCCGAAATCGTCTCCCGCTTCCAACTCCAGCCGGACGCGCCCTTCCGCGCGGAATAAAACGCCAAATCGTCATGGCTGCCCGCGGCGAGAAGCGCCATAAATCCGCCGGGCACGGTCTGCAAATCGAACCCAAGCCCATTGGCATTGTCGAGATTCACCTGCGTGCTCGCGCCACTGGCCACATCATAAAAATAGACAATAGTTATGCCCGCGGTCATAAATCGCTCGTCGGTAGAAAACGGAGTCGCCATGTAAAACCCGGAATTCTCCGGCGCCCATTCAAATCCTTCCGCGCGCACGCGCAACTCCGCAAAAAGCTGTTTCTCTTGTCCGCTGCTCAAATCGTGCAAAATTACAAGGGGCTGCACCTTCTGATCGAACGCGTAGTGCAAACTCTTGGCATGCGAAGCAACCGCATATTTCTGATCGGGCGAAACGCCGAAATCTTCGATCCAGTCGGTATTCGTCGTGAGTCGCGTGATTTTCCTATCCTTTACATTCATCTTGTAAAGGCGCACAGGCGGTTCGTGCTCGGCATCGTCGACAACTTCCGAATCGTCTTTTTTCTTCTTTAGTTCCTGCTCGTAAAGCGCCGGATCTTCTTCCGCGCTGTAAATCAGCGTGTCCTTGTCCAGCCATTCCAGGCGCTTCGGCGCGTGCGCAAGTTCGGTGAGCGCCCAGGGCTCGCCGCCGTGCGCGTTGATCAGCCAAATCTGCATCGGCGCGGTATCCGGTTTCGGCTTCGGACGCGCGCGCGTGCTGGTGAACGCGATCCACTCGCCATCAGGGGACCAGCGCGGCTGCGTGTTGTTGTCGCTGCCGCGCGTCAGGGGAATTTCACGGTATTCCTCCAAGCTGGAGAGAACGAGATTGGACACACGCGCGTCCTTGTCTTTATCGCCGCTCGTTTTTACCCATACCACCCACTTCGCATCTGGCGAGATGCGGAATTGTCCCGCGGCCTCCCCATAAATAAAATCTTCCGGCTTCCACGGCTCTTTTTTCGAGGGCTGAGTCTTTTCATCCGCAAAAACGCGCACAAGGTGCGGGAAAGGAAAGCACGCGGCGACTGCAACCAAGCACAATCCAGCGAAAACCAATTTTCGTGACATCATCCTCTTCCTTGTGACGCGGCAATTTGGCGCGCCGCACAGGATAGACGAATTGACGCGTGAAAGGAATCGTGTACGCTTGTGTGCCAATACTACGGCGGTCCGCACATGGCCAAACCAAAACCGATTATCACGCGCGAGACGTTTCGCTTTTTTCGCGAGCTCTCCCGCAACAATCGCACCGAATGGATGCAAGCGAATCGCGAGCGCTATCAGGAATGCATAGTCCAGCCGTTGCGGCGTCTTTGCGAAGAGCTTGCGCCTGCCATATTGCGTCTCGATCCTCGATTCGAGACCAGCGGCCGCACCGGTGCGAATTTATCGCGCATTAATCGCGATATCCGCTTCGCCAAAGACAAAACGCCGTATCGCGCCCAGATGTACCTGAAATTCAGCGTGCCGTTTAGCGGTGACGGCGAAACCGGCCAACTGTACGTCGGCATTTCCACGAAAGCGGTTACAGCGGGCTTCCGGATTTATTCCGGCTCGAAGCGCAAGGAGTCCGCGCTCGCGCAGATTGCGGATCCTCGCCTGCAAGGCAAACCGCGTTGGCTAACGCAGCAGAAAAAGCGGCTGGGCCGCCGCTATGAAAGCTATTGGTACTCCGTGGAAAAGAGCGAATGGACAAATCATTCCGGATGGCCAACCGCGGAAAACTGGAAGAAGCTGCAAGGCTGGATCGTGCGGCGGGAGCTCGGCACCGCGGCGGCAACCCGCGCATCATTCTGCAACGATCTAGTTAAAGTCTTCCGCGACTTGCATCCGCTGCTGCGATTCACGTCTTTGCATGATTGAAGACGGAAGAAGTTCACCGCAGAGTTGACGGAGCGCGCCGAGAGGAAGAGGAGAGCGGAATGAAATCCAGAGCCGGACGGAACGCGATCGCGGGGTGCTTGCTGATGGCGTTTGTGGTGACCATCTTGCGCTCGCACGTGCAGGCTCAGGAGAAGAGTTCGACACCGCCATGGCCGGTAGCGGAGCCGAATGCCGTCGGCTTGGACCCCACTGCTTTGTCGGCGCTCGATGCGGACATTGCTGCGGGCAAGTACGGGCTTGTAGACAGCATGTTGATTATTCGCGACGGCAAGCAAGCGCTTGCGCGTTCTTACGCGCATGACTACGGGAAAATCTACGGTGAGCTTGCGAAGCACAACGGACCACTCAACCACGACGTGAGCGGCCCGTACAATTATTTCAGCACCCAATTCCATCCTTACTACCAGCACAGCGATTTGCACACCATGCAGTCGGTCTCAAAAACGGTCACTTCCATCACCATCGGTATCGCCATTGGCCGCAAGGAGTTTCCCTCGGACCTGGACACGCCGATCCTGAAATATTTTGATGGCTACAACATCGCTAATTTAGACGAGCGCAAGCGCCGCATCACTTTGCGTCATCTGCTGACCATGACGGCCGGCTTCGAGTGGAACGAAGATCTGCCCTACAACGATCCCAAGAATTCCGCGGACGTGATGGAGGCGACCCACGATTGGGTGCAGTACGTCATCAATCAGCCGATGGCCGCTGATCCCGGCAAAGTTTTCGTGTACAGCAGCGGCGTGACCCAGCTCTTGTCGCATATCTTCAAAAAGGCCACGGGCAAAAACGTCGACGAGTACGCAGCCGAATATCTTTTCCAGCCGCTCGGCATCCGCTACCACTGGAAGCAATCGCCAACGGGTCTGCCGGATACGGAGGGTGGTCTTTATATCTCGTCCGCGAGCCTGGCCAAGATTGGTTTTCTGTTTCTAAAAAACGGTATGTGGGAAGAAAAGCGGATTGTTCCTGCGGATTGGGTAAACGCCTCCGTGACTTCGGCGATGAGCGTGGAGGACGAAGGGCGGCGCTGGGGATATGGCTTTCAATGGTGGCTGCAGCCTTATGGCAAATCAGCAGAGAAATTCGCATGGGCGGCGCGAGGCTTCGGCGGCCAGGAGTTGCGGGTCGTGCCGGAATACGACCTGATCGTGGTATTCACCGGCTGGGACATCCTGCCATCTTCGCAAGAGCCGCGGCACGACCAGCTTGAGAGGGTAATTGCTGCCATGAAAAAGGCAAAGCCGTAGCGGGCATCCGCCAACCGATGCTAATGCTGCAGCGATTGAAGCATCTAAACACAATTGACGCTTGAGCGTCGCTCGCATACGATGCGCGCGACGTAATTGTTCGCGCTTGTTCTTGCGGCTTTGGGGTTTCCAGCGTGAAACGACTTGGACGGATTTTGGTTTGGGTGACGGTGGCTCTATTGGGCGCGAGCGCGCTCGGCAAGATTGCGCTGAGCCGCGGCGAGTCGCTCAACGCGATTTGGTTCGTCATTGCCGCCCTGTGCTGCTACCTCGTGGCCTACCGGCTGTATTCCGCGTTTCTCGCTGCCCGGCTGCTTGCGTTGGACGATACTCGCGCGACGCCTTCGGAGCGGCACGATGACGGCCGCGATTTTGTGCCCACCAGCAAATGGGTTTTGTTCGGGCACCATTTCGCGGCAATTGCCGGCCCGGGACCGCTTGTGGGCCCTACGCTGGCAGCGCAGTTTGGGTATTTGCCGGGAACCCTGTGGCTGATTGCCGGCGCGGCGTTCGCCGGCTGCGTGCAGGATTTCATCATCCTGTTTTGCTCGATACGGCGCGACGGCAAGTCGATCGGCCAGATGGCGCGCGAGGAGGTGAGCAAGCGCGGCGGATTCATCGCGCAAATAGCGGTTCTGGCCATCATGGTGATTTTGCTGGGAGTGGTGGCGCTCGTGGTAGTGAACGCACTGAAGTCGTCGCCATGGGCAACGTTCACGCTGGCGATGACGATTCCGATTGCATTGTTGGTTGGAGTGTACTTGCGTTTTGTGCGGCCGGGACGCGTACTGGAAGCGTCGCTGATGGGCGTCGCTCTGATCTTGTTCGTGGTCGTGGCCGGACAGTGGGTGGCTGATTCTCCGTCGTGGGCGCGAGTCTTCACGCTCGGCGGTATCCCTCTGGCGTTTGCGATCATTGTGTACGCATTTGCCGCGTCAGCCCTCCCGGTTTGGCTTTTGCTTGCTCCACGCGACTATCTGAGCGCATTCATCAAGGCCGGAGCGATTTTCGCGCTCGCCGCGGGAATTCTGTTTGTGCGCCCGCACGTGCTCATGCCTCCGCTCACGCGTTTTATCGATGGAACCGGCCCAGTGTTCGCCGGGAAGATTTTTCCATTTTGCTTCATCACCATCGCCTGCGGAGCGATCAGTGGGTTCCATTCTCTGATTTCCTCGGGCACTACGCCGAAAATGATTCTGCGCGAGAGCCACGCGAGGTTCATTGGCTACGGCGCGATGTTGCTGGAGTCTTTCGTCGGCGTGATGGCCATGGTCGCCGCGTGCGCTATGACGCCGGGCGTGTATTTTGCAATTAACAGCCCGCCCAGCATCGTAGGCGCAACGCCCGATGCCGCTGCCGCGACAATCACCGGCTGGGGTTTCCCGCTGACCGCGCAAACCATGACCGGCCTCGCGCACGCCGTGGGCGAGCAGACCCTCTGGAATCGCGCCGGTGGCGCACCTTCCCTAGCGGTGGGCATGGCGCAGATTTTTTCGAACACGATCGGCGGCGAGCGGCTCCTGAGCATCTGGTATCACTTCGCGATTATGTTCGAAGCGCTGTTCATTTTGACAGTGCTGGATGCAGGCACGCGCGTCGGCCGCTTCATGGTGCAAGAACTGGGCGGCCGCGTGTGGAAGCCATTTGGACGAACGGGATGGATGCCGAGCATTCTTGTCTCCAGCGCAATCATCGTCGGCATGTGGGGCTATTTTCTGTATCAGGGCGTGGTCGATCCGCTCGGCGGAATCAATTCGTTATGGCCGCTGTTCGGCATTTCGAATCAATTGCTGGCGGCGGTGGCGCTCGTGGTGGCTACCACGATTTTGCTGAAGATGGGACGCACGCGCTGGATCTGGGTGACGCTGCTGCCGATGGGATGGCTGGTGATCATTACGATGACGACCAGCTACCAGAAGATTTTCGATGCCAATCAACGCATCGGGTTTCTGGCGTACGCCAACGGGCTAGCTGCGCAAATCGCCGCTGGAAAACTTCCTGCTGGCAAGCTGGTAGATACCCAACGGCTCATTTTCAATCAGCGGCTGGACGCCGCGGTGACAGCGGTTCTTGCGCTGATGGTGATCGTTCTCATCATTGAGGCGCTGGTGCAGTGGTACGCGATTCTAAGCAGTCGGCGCGCGCCGGTCCTTCATGAATCGCCCTACGTGCCAACGCAATGGGCGGAGGGTTTCTCCGGTGTAGCGGAGGGAGACGACTGATGCAAGACACGGCGCAAAATATCAGGCGCCTGGCACGCCGCTTCTGGCGTGGCGTCCGCGAATGGTGCGGGGACGCGGCCTACGAGCGCTATCTCCGCTCTTCCGCGGGGCAGAACGAAGGATGCCGCCGGCTAACCGCGCCGGAGTTTTACGTGCAACAGCTCAACCGCCGCTACTCCCGGCCGAACCGCTGCTGCTGAACCGTTGCTCCCAAGCTTGGCTGCCTTCCTTGCACCTGAACGTCAGAGCAGGTGTCTCTTTCCCGCCTATTAGACCAAATTAATGACGGCTCGCGCTTTCGCGCATGCTAATTTCGCTTCTCCTGAGGAGCGACCATGCGAAGAATCCCCCGATTTGCCCTGCTGTTACTGCTGATAACCTTTCCGGTGCTCCGTCTTACCGCGGCGACGCCAGATTCGCCCGATTCGTCAGCGCCCGCAAAGCAAGCGGCCGAGGGGCGCATTCCAATCGGCGTGGGAGTGAAGGTGTCCACGCTTGGAATTGGCGGAGAGGTTGCCATTGCGGTTTCTCATCGCTCCAATGTGCGCTTCGGGTTCAACGCTTTCAGTTATGGCGACACCTTTGTCAAAGACGGCGTGACCTACAAAGGCAATCTGGACCTGCGTTCCGCGCAAGCGACCTACGATATGTTCCTGTTGAAAGACTTTCACGTCAGCCCGGGAGTGCTGTTCTACAACGGCAACAAGGTCAGCGCCAACGCTTCGGTGCCCGGCGGGAAGAGCTTCACGCTGAGCAACACCAATTATGTGAGCGACGCCGCCGATCCCATCACGGGAACCGGCAAGCTGACGGTCTACAAGGCCGCGCCGATGCTTCTCCTGGGGATTGGCAATTTGGTCCCGCGCAGCAAACACTTCAGCGTCTCGTTTGAAATTGGCGCCGCGTACCAGGGGCCTCCACGCGTCACGCTGAACCTCAGCGGCAGCGCCTGCGACTCCACCGGCTTGTTTTGCCGATCCATCAGCTCCGATCCGACGATTCAGAGCAACATTGCAGCGGAGCAGGCGAAGCTCAACAAGAGCGCATCGCCGTATAAGTTCTATCCGGTCCTATCATTCGGCGTTGGATACAAATTCTAATCATCTACGATTCTCCTGAGGTGTCTTGCTGGTGCGTCCTGCGGGGTGTAGAATCCCGGTAAACCCAGGTATCTCTTCCTCGCATTTCCACAGGAGGTCGCATGAAGAGCAAAATCATCTTGATCCTAGCGATCGGGTTGACCGGCGGGCTGCTGCTTGCGCAATACGACGCTGGCTCCCAGGAAAAGCCGCTCGCGGCCAAGCCTGATTTCGACATTACTGCTTCTTACATCGAAGCGTGCAGTTGCGACATGTTCTGTCCCTGCTACTTCAACACGCGCTCCACTCATCATCATGAAGGCGAGTATTGCCGCGCCAACCTCGTCCTACGCACGGATAAGGGCTATTACAAAGACACGAAGCTGGACGGCACCAAGGTGTGGCTGGCGACGGACTTGGGCAGCGATTGGAGCACCGGAAAGGATTCCTGGGTTGTGATTCACTACGACCCCAGCGTGACTCCGGCGCAGAAGGCCGCTTTCAACGACATTCTCGGGCAATTGTATCCCATGAAGTGGGAGCACGCCGACGTGGATACGCAGGCTTTCACCTGGAAGGTGGACTCGAAAGCCGGCGAAGCTCACGCCAAAATGGAAAACGGAAAGGGCGAGGTGGTCCTGGAGCGGGTCAATGGTAATGATCCCGTGCACGAGGTTGTCGTGCACAATCTGAAATATTGGCTGGCGCAATCCAATAATGGCTTCCGCATGTGGAAGAGCAAGCATGAAGCTTTTGAAGGGCACGACCACAATTTTTCGTACGACGGCACGAATGGCTTCCTGATCACCATTCATTTTTCAGGGCAGGCGAAAACTGCCGCAGCAGATTAGGCGAGTCCGACGCTCCTGGAATTCGTTTTGCACGGACCGGTTTTTTTCAGAAGCCCATTTGCCGTACGCCGGCCGTACTGATTGGCTGGCCTGCCTATTTTTCTGCGACTCAAGTGGTGCGCAGCAGTCGACGGCAGCTTGCTTTCTTAAAAGGCGTCGGCCTAAACTCACCCAATCGCTGACCCGGCACTTCGATTCCACGGAGAAGTTATGGCCATCAATCCAGACAAGCTGAACGAATTTCTCGGCAAGGCCATCGTCGACTTTGGCGCAACATTCAACGCTGCCCTGATTCGCATTGGCGACCGCTTGGGATTGTACAAAGCGCTTGCGGCGGCGGGGCCGCAAACGCCCACGGAGCTAGCAAAAAAGACGGGAACCGCCGAGCGGTACATCCGCGAGTGGTTGTCTGCACAGGCCGCGGGCGGTTACGTCACCTACGACGCCGCAAACGGGAAATTCCACCTCAGCGAAGAGCAGGCCTTCGCGCTGGCAGATGAAAACAGCCCGGCGTTTCTTCCTGGCGCGTTCCAGGTGGCGCTGGCCTCCGTAAAGGCCGAAGACCAGATTGCCGAACGCTTCAAAACGGGCAAGGGCATGGGATGGCACGAACACCACCCGGAACTTTTTGTAGGCACAGAGCGATTTTTCCGGCCGGGCTATGCGGCGAACCTTATTTCCGCGTGGATTCCGGCTCTCGAAGGAGTTGAGGCGAAGTTGAAAAGCGGCGGTCGTGTTGCGGACGTCGGCTGCGGGCTGGGAGCATCCACGATTCTGATGGCAAAGTCATACCCCAAGTCCGAATTTGTCGGCTTCGACTATCACGACAAATCGATCGAAACCGCCAAGCAGCGCGCGAAAGACGCGGGCGTGGCCGATCGCATTGGCTTTGAGGTTGCCAAGGCCAAGGATTATCCCGGCAAGGACTATGATTTTGTGACCTTCTTTGACTGCCTGCACGACATGGGCGACCCGGCAGGCGCGTCCACGCACGTGCGCAGTTCGCTCAAGAAAGAGGGCACCTGGATGATTGTCGAGCCGAACGCCGGTGACAAGCTGGAAGACAATCTTCATCCCATTGGACGCGCCTTCTACGGAGCGTCGACGTTGCTCTGCACGCCGGCCTCGTTGTCCCAGGAGGTGGGATTGGCGCTGGGAGCTCAGGCGGGAGAAAAGCGGCTGCGCGAGGTAGTCACCAGCGGCGGATTCACGCGCTTCCGGCGCGCCACGCAGACGCCCTTCAACTTGATCTTCGAGGCCCGGCCGTAGCCCGCCCAAGTAAGCGCATCTTAGAGTTCATCGTCTTCTTCGCTATTACGTTGCACGGTTATCTTGTGGTTGATTCGCACGCTGTGCGTGCGGATGCCGGCAACGATCGCGCGGCGCGTTTCCACGGGCAAGGTTTCAGGAGGGAACACTCCGGCGAGGTCGTGCGGGAAAAACTTGATGAATAGCGCAGCGACATGCGCCGTGGCATACGCGACGGGCGTTGTGTAGAGTCCCTGCTGGCGGATTTGGTACAGCGTGGGGAACAGGCATTCCGTGCGAATCAGCAAGTGCTGATCCTCTTTCTTCCCCCGTTTGACGCCGCGCACCAGCACCACCGCTGCGAAGCGCGCGTTTTGCAGCTCGCCCCGGCGGATTAGCTTCGCGATTTTGCGCGGCGACAACGTTTGCGGGAACCGCCGGCGCACGATGCCGCGCGATTTTGAAAGCTTTCCTTGCTTGTACCAGCGGCGCAGGCGGTCGAATTCGTTGCCGCCGATTTTCACGTCCATATTCTGCATGGCAATAAAGTGCGGGAGTGTAGCCACTTCGTCCTGCGCGGCCAAAACCACGTTAGCGGCGCCGATGGGGTCGGGAAAGCGAAATTTTTCCAGCTCCGCGAAGCGCTTCTCCATGAGAAATCTTCCTTCACGATAGACTCGGGGATGAGAGATCGCCTCATCAAACGACACCTCGGGCGACCACTGGGAAATCGGGTCATCACTTTCGGTGCTCTCATACAGGCGAATCTGCACGGACTCCACTTCGTGCAGCATTTCCGCGGCGCGCTTGACCAGCAGGTTGGTCAGCCCAGGCGCGGCGCCCGTATTGATTAGAGCCAGCCTGTTTTTTTCTTCGAAACGTTTGGCGAAGGCCATCTGCTCGGCTTTAAACGGGTTTTGTGTGAGGTGCGAGCTCAGGTCCAGATAATGTGCGCGTAGTCGGAGGGCCGCGCGCATGACAATCTGATTGAAGACCGAAGCGGAGGCGTTGACGATGAGCTGGCACCCGCGAGCGGCCCGCACAATCCCGCGCAGGTTCCTGGCATTCACATCCGTGATGGCAATGCTGGTGCTCTTCCCAAGAAAATGGTGCGCGCGCTGCAAATCGCGGTCTCCGCACCAGACCGTATGTCCTTGCCGCTCTAATAATTGCGCGAGGAGAGAGCCGGTGGCGCCGGCCCCGAGAACGAAGATCCGCATGGCGTGGCGAAAACTGTATCACAGTAACCGGGCTGGGCTCGGGGTCGTCCTTGGGGGATGTGTTGAAATTGCAGCCTAGCTCTTGATGGCGTACACTGACGGTGAAGACTCCGACCCTTGCTGCCTGGCGGGGAGAAAACCTACGGCAGCAGGGGCGACGTCCTGGCGATACAGCCGGGACTGAGGGTTGGGCTGGAAACGGCCGGGCCTCCCGCTTGGAAAGGAGCTGACGACGAAAATGTGCGCTTTTTCGTCTGCGCCTGCATCCAAGCATACGGATTCAGGCGTTTTTGTTTACGCAGCGATTGCTGGGCGCGACGTCATGACCCTTCACGACAAATTCGGCCGCCAGATTACAGACCTGCGTATCTCTGTTACCGACCGCTGCAACTTCCGCTGCGTCTACTGCCGTTCGGCCGATCCGGAAAATTATCGAGACCATGACGAGATTCTTTCCTGGCCCGAGCTGGACCGCTTGGCCCGCGTTTTCTTGAGCCTGGGGATTCGCAAAATTCGCATCACGGGTGGCGAGCCGCTGGTTCGCGAAGGCGTCGAGGATTACATCGCGCGGCTACATGCCTTTGGCGTCGAAGATCTATCGATGACCACGAACGGCCACTTGCTGGCGGAACGCTGTGAGCGGCTGATCAAAGCTGGCCTACGGCGCATCAATATCAGCCTCGATTCCCTCGACCGCGCCAAATTCGAGAAAATCACGCGCACTAAATCCTTCGCAACGGTAATGGGCAGCATTGACGTCGCGCAGAACTCCCGTTTGGCGCCGGCAAAGATCAACGCCGTGCTCGTCCGGGGTATTAACGATGATGAAGTGGAAGCGTTTGCGGCCTTCGCGCGCGAGCGTGGCGTCATCATGCGCTTTATCGAATTCATGCCGCTCGATGCGGACCGCCACTGGAATCGCGGCCTGGTGGTACCCGCCGCCGAAGTCCATCGCCGAATTCACGCACAATGGCCACTGCAGCAAATTCCGCACGAGCATAGCGAAACGGCCAGGAAATACCGTTTTGCGGACGGCGCTCCCGGTGAAATCGGCCTCATTGCTCCAGTAACGCAGCCTTTCTGTGGCCACTGTTCGCGCATTCGCTTGACGGCAGACGGTAAGCTGCGCACCTGCCTATTCAGCAAGGAAGATCACGACCTCCGAGCACTGCTGCGTGAAGGCGCTTCAGACGAAGATTTAGTTACTTACATCTGCTCCGTGGTCATGGAAAAAGAAGAAGGACACCGCATCAACGCGCCGGACTTCGTACCACCGTCCCGTACCATGGTGTTTATCGGCGGATAGTGGAGAATTGAACCAAAGTCTGGGAAGATTCATCCAATAATCGGGACATCCCCTAGGACTACCTGACCCCAATAACACTCACGAAAAGGCGATGAGCACTCTTATCTCTATTTCAAACTCCTCTACCCTAATCGGCAGCGAAGCGCCGGAAACCGTGCGCGCGCCGGAAATCGAACCCGGCGTAGGCTGCGATTTCGATTCATATTTGCTCGTTCCCGACAATTCTTTGGATGAACGCATTGCCTCCGCCAAAGCCCGCCTCGGCAAAGACGTGGTCGTCCTTGGCCATCATTACCAGCGCGATGAAGTAGTGAAGTTCGCGGATTTCCGCGGGGACTCTCTCAAACTTTCCTATCAGGCAGCCGAAGCGGATGCGCGCTACATCGTTTTTTGCGGCGTGCATTTCATGGCGGAAAGTGCCGACATTCTGCGCCGCGCTCACCAGACCGTTGTCCTGCCCGATCTGAACGCCGGCTGCTCTATGGCCGATATGGCGGACATTGGCCAAGTGGAAGTCTGCTGGGAGGAACTCTCCTCCCTCGGCGATCTTAAGATCATTCCCGTCACCTACATGAATTCCACCGCGGCCATCAAGTCTTTCACCGGCGAACACGGCGGCTCCGTCTGCACCAGCTCAAACGCGGCTGCGGTAATGCGCTGGGCCTTCGACCGCGGGGAGAAAGTCCTGTTTCTGCCCGACGAGCACCTTGGCCGCAACACTGCCTTTCGGATGGGTATCCCGCTCGACGAAATGATCGTGTGGGATCCGTACCAGGATTTTGGGGGCAATTCTCCGGAAGCGATTCGCGAAGCGCGCGTCATCTTGTGGAAGGGCTACTGCTCGGTCCATCAACGCTTCCAGCCGCGGCACATCGAGCGCGCTCGTCGCCAATACCCTGGCATTCGCGTAATCGTGCATCCGGAATGCCGCTATGAGGTAGCGCAGGCCGCCGATCAAATCGGCTCGACCGAAGGCATCATCAAGCTATCTCGCAATCGCCGGCGGACTCGCAGTGGGCGGTAGGCACGGAGATTCACCTGGTCAATCGGCTTAGCAAAGAAATGCCCGATCGCAAGATCATGTCGCTCGATCCCAGCGTTTGCGTGTGCACCACGATGTTTCGCATTACACCGCAGCATTTGCTTTGGGCGCTGGACAACCTCGCGGCAGGCAATGTCGTCAACCAGATATCGGTGGACGAGCGCACGCGCCACTTCGCGCGCATAGCCCTCGATCGCATGTTAAGCTTGCGCTAGTCGCAGTGTCGGGCGGACTACACTCCCGGCCCTCAAGCGGACCAACGGCCCCGAACGGAATTACAATGGCGGACGAAGACGACGATCGGAACCAAGACGACAGTCCAGAGCCAGAGCCACGACTCTTTACCCTCACCGAAGCCGAGCGCGCCCGCAAGGAGCTTGAGCCGTTCCTTGTGGAAGCCATGGATTGCCGCAAGAAGCTCGCCGGCCTCGAAACGGACCTTACTGCAGTTTCCGCCAGAATTACCATGATGGGCGGCGTTGTCGTACCGTACGAAAAGCTCGCCACCCTCCGAGTCGAGCACCAACAGCTTGCTGAGACCCTTAAGTCATCACTGGACCGAATCCTTGAAACGGGTTGCCTCATCAAAGATCTTGAGGTTGGCCTGCTCGACTTTCCGGCGCTGATTAACAACGAAGAGGTTTATCTGTGCTGGAGGCTTGGCGAGGACCGCATTCGCTTCTACCATCGCCAGGACGAAGGATTTTCCGGCCGCAAGCCGCTGGATCCCCGCGATCTCGGTCCAGGTGACGTCGTTCAGTAGACTTGAACTCTTGTTCGGGGCCGTTCAACCTGATTCTCCCAGCAGCAACCGGGCCCCGCGCGTTCGCGCCTTAGGGCTCTTGCGACGATACGATCTTTAGGTTCTTCCGCAATGCGGGGTGTTCTCTTGGCGTCTCAATCTGAGAATCGGCTGAAGGATTCGGCTAGTCCCTATCTTCGTTCCGCTGCTCACCAACCAATCGATTGGTATGAATGGGGCGACGCCGCTTTCGCGCGCGCCAAGTCCGAGAACAAGCCGGTGCTGCTGGATATCGGCGCGGTGTGGTGCCATTGGTGCCATGTGATCGACCGCGAAAGCTACGAGAGCGCCGAAATCGCCAAAATCATTAACGAGCACTTCGTGGCCGTGAAAGTCGACCGCGACGAGCGCCCGGACGTGGACGCCCGCTACCAGTCCGCGATCAGCGCCCTTTCCGGGCAGGGCGGATGGCCTCTGACCGGTTTCTTGCTTCCGGATGGCAAGCCCTTTTACGGTGGCACGTATTTCCCGCCGGATGATCAGGGCGGGAGGCCCGGTTTCCGGCGCGTATTGCTGGCCGTGGCCGATTCGTATCGCACCAAGCGGCCCGATCTCGAGCGCGCCGCCAATTCCCTGGCGGACGCGGTCGCCCAGGCGGAAACTTTCAACGGCGCAAGAGCCAAGTTCGATCTCAGCGTCGTTGACGCGCAAATTCAATCGATCACCAAACTTTTTGACATTCGCAATGGCGGCTTCGGACAGTCGCCGAAATTCCCCCACGCTTCCGCGATTGAGCTGCTTCTCGAGCGCTACCAGGAAACCAAGGAAAAGCATGTGCTAGCGATGGCGGAGACCACGCTCGAAAAAATGGCCCGTGGCGGCGTTTACGACCAGCTTGCCGGCGGCTTTCATCGCTATTCGGTCGACGAGCGCTGGCTCGTGCCCCACTTCGAGAAAATGAGCTACGACAATTCGGAGCTCCTCAAGAATTATCTTCACGGCTGGCAGGTGACCCAAAATCCCTTTTTGCGCGAAACCGCCGAAGGCATCATCGGCTGGGTGAATGAGCTGCTTTCCGATCAAAGTGCCGGTGGTTTTTACGCCAGCCAGGATGCGGACTACTGCCTCGCCGACGACGGCGATTACTTCACCTGGACGCTCGAAGAAGTTCACGAAGCGTTGCTTCCTGCCGAAGCGCGCATTATGGAACTCTATTACGACGTGGAAGCGCACGGCGAAATGCACCACAACCCCGCCAAGAATGTTCTATGGGTGGCTCGCGATCCGGCCGCCATCGCTAAAACATTGGGCGGCGACGAAACTGCTGTGCGGCTGACCATCGCGCGCGCCAAGGACAAGATGCTGGCAGGCCGGCTACGCCGCATAACCCCGTACATCGACACCACGATGTACGTCTCCTGGAACGCCATGTTCGTTTCCGCGTACCTCGAAGCCGCGCGCATTTTGGGCCGGTCCATCGGCGACAATTGCCGCGAGTTCGCGCTGAAAACGATCGATCGCATGCTGCAGGAAGCTTGGAGCGAGGACAAGGGCTTCGCGCATCGTATCGGCGCTCCTCGGCTCGAAGGCTCCCTAGATGATCAGGTTTTCGGCATCATAGCCCTGCTGGACGCGTACGAAACGACGCTGAATCCGCGTTATTTTCGCGCGGCCCAGCGCACGCTCGATTACATTCTCGAGTATTACGCGGATGCCGAGGGCGGCGGGTTTTTTGATCGCCCGTCCAATGCGCCGCCGCTTGGTGGGCTGGACGTGCGCCGCAAGCCCTTTCAAGATTCGCCGACCCCGGGCGCGAACTCCGTCGCGATTAGCGCCCTCGTTCGCATGCACGCGTTCACGGGCGACGAGCGTTACTACGATTTCGCGCAGAAAACGCTGGAAGCCTTCGCGGGAATCGCTCCGCAATATGGACTCTTTGCCGCGACGTATGGTTTGGCGGCCCTGCTGTTCGCGCGCCATCCAACCCAAGTGGTGATCACCGGCCGAGCCGATGATCCCGCGGCACTGTCCCTGGAGGTCGCCGCCAACCGCGTTTTCCGGCTTGGAAAATCCGTCTTGCGATTTGCCGCCACCGGCAGCAACGGGATGGCGCTTGAAAATCTTCCCGAGGCGCTCAGGGATACTCTGCCGCACCTCCAAGCCGATAAGGCTGTGGCGGTCGTCTGCATCGGCCAATCATGCCTGCCGCCAACCAACGATCCCGCTCAACTCATTGCTCTGTTGGAGAACGGTGCCAGCGGCGCGGCCAGCAAGTCCTAGCAGTGCCTAAAAACAGCCACGCTACTTTTTCGGACGCGACTCCGGAGGCACCAGCCCCGCAACGCGGTAATACACGACCAATTGGCCGTAATGTTCGCCCGAGTGTTCTGCAAGTGAATAAGCAAGATCCGAAATCTGCACTTGCTGTTTGCTTTCCGGTTCGGTGATCCATTCGGTCAAGCCTTTGTCACCCTTGGACTTGATCACCGCCGCGCCATCCTCGACGCACTTTTTCGTGAACGCCACGATTTCCGCCTTGGTCTTCAGGCCATCACGTTTGGGATCGTCCGGATAGCGCGGCTTCTGGCCCTGCGCCGGATCGGTGAAGTAATACATCGACGCCGAGACGTGCAGTATCTGCTCCGCAAACGTGCGCTGCGCCGGAGTAGGCTTGAAATCGTACTTGTCCTCCGGAAAATCCTCCGCCATGGCAATCAGCTTGCGGCCGATTTCATTCCACTGCGAAAGCACCACTTGCGAAGGGCTTGGCGCCGGTCGTGGCGCTGCGCTCGTAATGCGTGTGATTGAGACCGAAGCGCCCAATGCCATACCTAGAGCAAGCACGCCCGGAAGTACCTTCTTCATTTTCTCTCTCCTTGATTTCGCTGCTTTGTGCGCACCGCCGTAACTCAGGGCACCAGCGCGCCCACTCGCGCGAACTTACCCCCTTCGACGCATCCCTGGTCCAGACGGCTTTCCTTAGGAAAGCGTTTCCAGGGTTCAGCTGGTGTGCATATTACTCGCGAATGCGGTAGGGCGGCAAACCAAGCGATGACACGTGTGGAAGCAACGACCTAGACCACGTCCGGACTCGGATGGTTACTGAATTGGGGCGCAGCGTGCCCGCCTGCCGCAGGCGAGCTGCGCCCGTACAAAGCTAGGCGACGGTTACTTCGGGACTTAGGTAGACGTCCTGGATGGTGTTCAGGAGCTGTACGCCTTCCTTCATGGGGCGCTGGAAGGCTTTCCGCCCGGAGATGAGTCCGGTCCCGCCAGCTCGTTTGTTGATGACGGCGGTAGCCACAGCTTCCTCGAAGTCATTGGCCCCGGAAGCCCCGCCGCTGTTAATGAGACCGGCGCGCCCCATGTAGCAGTTGGCGACCTGGTAGCGGCAGAGGTCGATCGGATGGTCGCTGGCCAGGTCGGTGTAAATGCGCTTGTCGAATTTGCCGTAACTGGAGTCGCCGATGTTCAGGGCCTGGTAGCCGCCGTTATTTTCGGCCATTTTTTGCTTGATGATGTCGGCTTGGATGGTGACGCCGAGGTGATTTGCCTGACCTGTGAGATCGGCGGAGAGGTGATAGTCCTTGTCCTTTTTGAAGGCCGGATTGCGCAGGTAGCACCAGAGAACGGTGGCCATCCCAAGTTCGTGAGCTTCCGCGAAGGCGCGGCTGACTTCCACGATTTGACGGTCGGCTTGATCGGAGCCGAAGTAAATGGTGGCGCCGACAGCGGCTGCGCCCATGTCCCAAGCCTCTTTTACCGTGCCGAAAAAGATTTGGTCGAACTTGTTGGGGAACGTAAGCAGCTCGTTGTGATTGATTTTTACGATGAACGGGATTTTGTGTGCGTATTTGCGTGCAACGGAGCCTAGCACGCCTAAGGTAGAAGCGACGGCGTTGCAGCCGCCCTCGACAGCCAGCTTGACGATATTCTCGCCGTCGAAATAGTCCGGATTTTTCGCGAAGCTAGCGCCCGCCGAATGCTCGATGCCCTGATCGACAGGAAGAATGGACATGTATCCGGTGCCGTTGAGGCGGCCGTGGCGGAACAGGCGCTGGAGATTCGCCAGGACACGCACATTGCGGTCGGAAATAGTCCAGACGCGATCGATGAAGTCAGGCCCGGGAAGGTGCAGGCGTTCCTTCGGAATTTTGGGCGATTTGAAGCCCAGCAGAGAATCGGCTTTTGCGCCGAGATAGGTTTCTATCTTGCCGCCTGTGACGCTTGTGGTTGCCATGGAGTTTCTCCTTGCGTTATTCGCGAATTCCTATCGAAAGCATGCCGCCGGCGGTGGTATCCACCAGCCAAAGCAGTTGGCCTTTCGACGGCTGAATCATTTGCGCCGGCAGTTGCTCCGGCTCGTACGGTCCTTCCAGAACGCCTTTCAGCGCGAGCGCTTTGTCCGCGCCGGTGACCATGAAAATTACGCGCGCGGCGTTGTTGATGGCCGGGGCGGTCAGCGTGATGCGGTCGGTATAGAGCTTGCCCACCCAGTTACGCACCGCGATGCGCTTGGTTTCGTGCAGCGCCTTGGTTCCGGGAAACAGCGAAGCGGTGTGGCCTTCGTTGCCCATCCCGAGAAGCACGAGGTCGAAGCGCGGAAACTGGCCCTCAGCTATCTTACCCCCAGCTGTTTTACCCTCGCCTATTTTACCGTTAGACATTTTAAAAGATGAGCGCAAGGCTTCGTCGTATTCTTGCGCCGCTTTTTCCGTGTCCTTGTACTCACCCTTGACACGAAAAACCTGCTCAGGTTTTATCGGAACTTTTGAGAGCATCGTTTCATTGGCCATGCGGAAATTGCTGTCCGTATGGTCGGGGCCCACGCTGCGCTCGTCGCCAAAGTAAAAATACATTTTATCCCACGGAAGCTGCGCGCGCAGCCCAGCGTCGTTGGCAAGCAAGGAATACAACGCTTTGGGAGTGGAGCCACCAGACAGAGCCACGGAGAACGAGCCTTTCTCGGACACAGCAGCGGTGGCGGCCTGAACGAATTCCTGGGCAACACGTTTGGCGATAGCGTCAAGATTGGTGAGAATTCGTAAGTCGCGTTGCACAATGTCTCCACGAAGTTGCACGCGCGCCAGCGAGCAGTTGTAGGGGCGAGCTTTAGCGCGTCCCAGCGAGGCGAAGCCGAGTCTTCCCGCCAGCCATGCAAGCCACTAACACCGCGCCTGCAAATCTACCCCGCCGCCGCGATTTTCCCCTCGTCGTCAATACAACCGCGGTCGCGATCAATCTCCTCTTCGCCAATAGGCCGCCAGGCGCGGCCGTCGCGTTCAAGCAGCTCTTCCGCTTCCACCGGGCCCCACGAACCAGCGGGATAATTTGGGAAGCCGCGGGCGGGCAATGCGTGCCAGACATCGATCACCGGCTGAATCACGCTCCAGCCGGCTTCGACCATGTCAGCGCGCTGGAAGAGCGTCGGATCGCCGGCCATGCAATCGCGCAGCAGCCGTTCGTAACCGGTGCTGTGCTCGGCGCCGAAATAGTTGCAGTAATCGAAATCCATGTTCACCAGGCCGAGCTTCATGACCGTGCCCGGAACTTTTGCGCCGAAGCTGAGGGAGATGCCCTCGTTCGGTTGGATGTGGATGACCAGGCGATTGGTCTCCAGATTTTTTACCGTGGTGTTGCGGAAAAGAACGAAGGGCGTGCGGCGGAACTGGATGACGATTTCCGTGGCGCGCCGCTTGAGGCGCTTGCCGGTGCGCAGATAGAAGGGAACGCCGGCCCAACGCCAGTTGTCAATCTGCAGTTTCATGGCCACGAACGTTTCGGTGTTGGATTCGGGAGCCACTTCAGGCTCGCTCCGATAGCCGTCCACCGGCACTCCGTCGATGACCCCGGGGCCGTATTGGCCGCGGACCATGTTGGTGAGCACTTCTTCCGGGCTGAGCGGCTGGATGGCGTGGAGCACTTCCGCTTGCTTGTTGCGCACTTCGTCGGCGTCGAACGAGATGGGCGGCTCCATGGCCGTCATGGTCAGCAATTGGAAAAGGTGGTTCGGCACCATGTCGCGAAGGGCGCCGGCCGTTTCGTAGAAGCTCCCGCGATGCTCCACGCCGACCGTTTCCGCCGCGGTGATTTGCACGTGGTCGACGTAGTTGCGATTCCACAGCGGCTCGATGATGTTGTTCGAGAAGCGGAAGACCATAACGTTCTGCACGGTTTCTTTGCCGAGGTAATGGTCGATGCGATAGATCTGATTTTCCTTGAGAACCTGTTTGAGCTCTTCGTTGAGCTGCCGCGCCGATAGCAAGTCGTGGCCGAACGGCTTCTCAACGATAACGCGCGCCCAATGGCCGTCTTCTTCTTTCGTCAGGCCTACTTGGCCGAGTTGCTTCACGATGGTGGAGAAAAATCGTGGAGCAACCGCGAGATAGAAAAATTTATTTCCTCCCGTGCTGTGCTGTTTATCGACTTCGGCGATTAGCTGCTCGAGACGCTTGTATGCTTCAGGATCCTGAAAGTCGCCCTTGATGTAATAAATGCGCTCGGCGAACCACGACCAAATGGCGGCGTCGATCTTGGTCGAGGAATATTTGGGGATTTCTTCCGCTAGTGTTTTGCGAAAACTCTCCGTCGTGTAGTCGTTGGTGGCGAAGCCAATGATGGCGAACTGCTTGGAGAGCAGATTGTCGGCGGCAAGGTTACAGAGCGCGGGAATGAGCTTGCGCTTGGTGAGGTCGCCCGTGGCCCCGAAGATGACCATCACGCAGGGCGCGGCGACGGTATTTATATGGGCGTGGTTCATGAGCGGGCGTCCTGTCCAATGTCACGGAGTGGTGCGGGTTGCAGCATTTGGCCGATCAAGCCTTCTTTTCCGCGTGACCGCCGAATTGAAAGCGCATGGCGGACAAAATCTTGGCCGCAAAGTCGCCTTCCCCCCGTGACAAGAAACGCTCGTACAACGCTTCCGTAAGCACCGGGGCGGGAGCGCCGGACTCGATGCCGGCGAGAATGGTCCAGCGGCCTTCGCCGGAATCGGAAACGCGGCCGGAGAAACGCTCGAGCGTAGGCTGCTCGAGAAGAGAAATGGCGGTGAGGTCGAGCAGCCAGGAGGCGACCACGCTGCCGCGGCGCCAGACTTCCGTGACGTCGGCAAGGTTGAAATCGAATTGATAATGTTCGGGATTGCGCAGCGGCGTGGTTTCCGCGTCGGTTTCGTGATGCTGCTTGCCGACGTTGGCGTGCTTGAGAATGTTCAGGCCTTCCGCGTAAGCGGCCATCAGGCCATATTCGATTCCGTTGTGAACCATTTTCACGAAATGGCCGGCGCCCGATGGGCCGCAGTGCAGATAGCCTTCTTCGGCGGTGCCGGGTGCTTTTTCGCGGCCGGGAGTGCGTGGTGCGTCGCCGCGTCCGGGCGCGAGCGTTTTGAAAATGGGATCGAGATGCCGGACGGTGTTGTTTTCGCCGCCGATCATCTGGCAATAGCCGCGCTCGAGTCCCCAGACGCCGCCGCTGGTGCCGACGTCGACGTAGTGAATGCCGTGCGCGGAAAGCTCCTTGGCGCGCCGGATGTCGTCGATGTAATAGGAATTGCCGCCGTCGATTACGATGTCCCCGGATTCCAGCTTCGGGACAAGGTCGTGCAAAGTGGCATCGACAACGCCCGCCGGGACCATCAGCCAGATAGCGCGAGACTTGGAGAGTTTTTTTACGAAATCGTCGAGGGAAGTAGATCCAGTAGAGCCTTCGCTGGTGAGCTGCTTTACGGAATCGGCGCTGCGGTCGTAGACGACACATTGGTGCCCGTTTTTCTGCAGACGGCGCACCATGTTCGCGCCCATTCGGCCGAGGCCGATCATGCCAAGCTGCATTCGTTCGCTCCTGTAGTGCTGCTACCTAGTTTGTAATGGTCCTGTCGATTGTAGCGAGCACGATGCGCGAGACACACACGCCCCGACGCATCGGCTAAAAACTTTGCATAGCCAAGGCCTTCTTGGTGGCTCTGGCCAGCTTTGCTAAGTCCGCTTTCACGTTCTTTCCAATGTGAACGCGCAGCGCGCGACGCCCACGCTCCGCCAAAACGGCGAAATCACCACGGGCTTGCGCCGCTTTCACTACTCCGAAAGTATATTTTTGTCCGGGCACGGGCAGGTCAACCTTGTCGTCGCAGGTAATCTGCAGGAACACGCCGGTATCGGGTCCACCTTTGTACGCCTGGCCGGTCGAATGCAAGAAGCGGGGGCCAAAGCCGAGAACAGTGGCAGCCTTCTTGTCGTCGCGGACCAGATGGCGAACGCTCTGAAGCGCCTCTTCATTTTGCTCGTTCATCGTGATATAGCCGAGAACGCCGAAATAATCGTTTGCGTTGATTCGATCCAAATGAAACTTCAGCGCGTCCGCGAGAGTGCGCGAATTTTTCAGCGCGGCGGTGTTTCTCTCGTCGGCGTACAGCTTGACCCCTTCCGTTTCGAGAAAGGGGGATTCGGGAGGAAGCTTGCCGGTATTTTCGTATTCGCTCGTGAGTTTTTTGGTTTCGATTTTGCTGGCTTCCACGTCGGGCTGATTGAATGCGGTGATGCCGATAATGGAGCCGGCGACCGCGGTGGCGATCTCCCACCGGAAAAACTCCTGCCCGAGGTTGTATGTGTTTTTCACGGAGATGCGCACAACGGGCAGACCGCCTTTTTCGAGCGCGGCTACAGCGGCGTCCTGCTTTTTGTCCGGCTTGGTTTCGAGGCGAAGATAGGCGAACACGCGATCGCTGCCATAGGCCTCCGGCTTGGCAAGCTTTTCGCGATCGACCGGAATGATGCCCTTGCCTTGCTTTCCTGTCGATTCCGCGATCAGTTGCTCCAGCCAAGCGCCGAGATCGGAAATGCCGGGAGAAGAAATAATCGTAAGCTTATCGAGGCCCTCATTCGCCGCGGTTCCAAGGATGGCGCCGAGCACCACACCGGGATTTTTGTCCGCGGCGACATTTGCCCCGCAGGCCTTCACCATTTCCTGCGTATTCTTGAGAAATTTTGCGACGTCCAGGCCCATGACGGCCGCGGGAATCATGCCGAAATTGGACAACGCCGAATAGCGTCCACCAATGCTCGGAACGCCAAAGAAAATGTGCCGGAACTTATCGCCTTCCGCGACTTGCTGCATTTTAGAACCGGGGTCGGTGATGGCGATGAAGCGTTTGCCGACTTCTTCCGGGCCGACCTTCTTCTTGATTCGCTCGAAAAAGTATTGTTTGTAGATGTTGGGTTCCAGCGTGCTCCCCGATTTGCTGGAGACGATGCAGATCGTGCTCTTGAGATCGACCTGAGCCTCGATGGCTTTGATCTGCGCCGGGTCGGTAGAGTCCAGCACGTGCAGCACGGGGAAACCCTTGATCTTGCCAAACGTCATGCGCAGAACTTCCGGGCAAAGGCTCGAGCCGCCCATCCCGAGCAAAAGGGCGTGCTTGAACTTCGCCTTCTTTACATCGGCCGCAACTTTTTTGAAGATTTCAATCTGGGCCAGCTGCGTCGCGGCGATGTCCAGCCAGCCCAGCCACTGACCTTCGTCGCTGCCCGTCCAGACCGAAGCGTCACGCTGCCACAGGCGCCGGACTTTGTCGTTCTTTTTCCAATCCTCAACGCACGCGTTGACGAGCTTTTCGAGCTTCGCTGGCAGCATGGAGCGCTGCGAGTTGAGGCTCACGCGCGCACGCCAGCGGTCTTGCCGGTCGCCTCCAGCAGTTGCTTGAATGCATCGGCAAAAAGCTTCACGCCGTCCGCGACAAGTTTTTCCGTGACTTCCTTCATCGAAATGCCCGCCTTTTCGAGGGAAGCCATAACTTTCGCGGCTTCGTCGACGTTTTCCGCCAAGCTGGGGCGGACGCGGCCGTGATCGCGGAAAGCGTCGAAGGTAGCCGGAGGAATCGTGTCGACTGTATCCCTGCCAATGAGTTCTTCGACATAGAGGACGTCGCGATACTTGGGATTTTTTGTGCTGGTGCTGGCCCAGAGCAGCCGCTGCGGCTGCGCCCCTTTAGCGGCCAACGCTTTCCATCGCGGCGTGCTGCAGATTTCCTGATACTTTCGGTAAGTCAGCTTGGCGTTGGCAATAGCGACTTTTCCTTGCAATCCGGTGAGAAGAGCGCGCTGATTAGGATCGGTGACACTCTTCAGTTTGGCGTCAATCTGGCTGTCGATCAGCGTATCGATGCGGCTGACGAAGAAGCTGGCGACGCTGGCGATTTGGCTGATGTCCTGCCCTTTTTTCGCGCGAGCTTCCAGCGCGGCATTGAAAGCTTCCGCCACCTCTTCGTAGACAGATTGCGCGAACAATAGTGTGATGTTGATGTTGATACCTTCTTCGAGAAGCTGGCGAATGGCCGGGAGTCCTTCTTTCGTGCCCGGGACCTTGATCATCACGTTTTCACGCCCAACGCTTTTCCAGAGCCGCCGTGCTTCCTCGATGGTGCCTTGCGTGTCGTTGGCAAGCAGCGGCGACACTTCCAGGCTGACGTAACCGTCGCGGCGCTTGGTCTGCTGGTAGACCGGCTTGAAGATGTCCGTGGCGTCTTGCACATCGCGAATGGCAATCTTCTCGTAAACGCCCTTGGCGTCGAGCTTCTTGGCTTCCGGCGATTCCAGGATGTCCGCGTAATCCTTGCTGCCCGTAATGGCTTTCTCAAAAATCGTGGGGTTAGAGGTCATCCCCATCAGGCCGTCCTCCTGAATCATTTTCTTCAGGCCGCCGCTGGTCAGCAGGTCTCTGCGGATGTAGTCCATCCAGGGGGATTGGCCAAATTCCAGCAACGCCTTCAGGGGATTCACACCCTTGGCTCCGATATTCGGAAGCGTTGTTGTGGTTGTCATGACGTTCTCCTTTGTTGCGGGGCTGCTTACTTACTATTGTACGCCGCTCATGTAGGCCTTGCTCGCGCCGGTGGAATCCGCCTAGGCGCTAACCTTTCTAGCGCCTGCGTATTTGGCTTCGATGGCCTTTACTTTGCCGAGGCGGCGCACGTGGCGCTCTTCGTTGGTGAACTTGGCGCCCAGGAAAGCCTTTACCAAATCCTGCGCCAGCATGACGCCGATGACGCGGGAGCCTAGCACGAGAATGTTGATGTCGTCGTGCTCCACGCCTTGGTGCGCGGAATAAGTGTCATGGCACATGCCGGCACGGACCCCGGGAATTTTGTTGGCGGCGACGCTGGCTCCCACGCCGCTGCCGCAGATGAGCACGCCGCGCTCGGCCTTCTTGTCGACCACAGCGCGTCCCACCGCCTCCGCGAAATCCGGATAGTCCGAGGGGTTTTCGTTGAAGGCGCCCACGTCCAGCACTTCGTGTCCGAGGGAGCGCAACAAATCGCCGATGGCGACCTTCAACTGGAAGCCGGCGTGGTCGGAGCCAATCACAAGTTTCACAGGTTGCTCACTTTCCTAGAACTTCTTTTGCCGCGGCCGCGACGCGCTCGGGCAAGAAGCCGAATTTTTTGAGCACATCTTTTAACGGGGCGGAAGCGCCGAAACTGTGCATTCCGATCGCTTTGCCCTTCGGCCCGACGTAGCGTTCCCAGCCGGTGGTCGCGGCCATTTCAACGGAGACGCGCGCCGTAACGGCGGAAGGGAGCACACTCTCGCGATAGGCGGCA
>Ga0137415_10000253_pt1 | contig 47865 bp, 46 predicted proteins | sample CZODoug3_1_1_16f_FD_183082 | JGI IMG/M metagenome (GOLD analysis project Ga0137415, IMG submission 183082) | Vadose zone soil fungal communities from Angelo Coast Range Reserve, California, USA - CZODoug3_1_1_16fungal (Hybrid Assembly) | ecosystem: Environmental > Terrestrial > Soil > Vadose...
CGGGTATTGACGTTCATCCCGATACTCATCAGCACCATGCAGGCGTTGAACACCATCGGCTTGGTCTGCATGAAGAACAGGAATCCGATGAGCATCGCCACCAGGCCGATCGGCATCAGCGCTGGCTGCGGAAGCTGTACGAGCACAACGAGCAGAGCCAGCGCCGCCGCGCCGGCCAGCGCGCCGATCACCCGCTGTTTGGCTTTCACGATGCTGTCCTGCAGTTGCGGCTGCATGATCGCGAAGACGGTGACCAGGAACGTCATCCTCAGCGGATCGCCGGCGAACAGCTGGGAGACCAGCATCGCCACCAGCATGCCGAGCGCGCACCGCACGGCATGCCGCAGCTGTGGCGAGTGCCATGTCGCCGCGCCGCGCAGCACAGTGGACAGTGGCTCGCGCCCGGCGTGGGGCGGCAGGTCGACCCGTGACCGGTCGCGGTCGCAGGTGGCAGCCTGGACCGATTCCAGCCCGAGCCAGGCACTGGTGACCAGCTCGCGAGTGGCTCCGGGCAGCGCCAGTCGGGGCTCACGGCGCCGCACCCGGTGGCGGGGGTCGGTGGCGGTCGCCACGCCTACCTCGCCGGCCAACCGCTCGGCCTCGGTCTCGGCCGCCGTCAGCACCTCGTCGAGCTCGTCGGCGGACGGGCCGTGCAACATCGGCCGGCGGGTACGCAGCACGCGCACGGCATTGCGGTAGCGCAGGATGCCAGTCAGCGCGGCAGTGGTCCAGCTGCGCGCGCCGTCCGCTACCCACTGCCGGTGCGCGCTGTCCCATGCGGTGTCCGCGTCGCTGGTGAGGGCGGCGGAGAAGGCGGCGCGCAGCGGGCCTTCCGGGTCGCGCAGCCCGAGCAGCGCGCGGGTCACCACCACCACGCCAACCGACAGCGCCGGCGCCACAAAATCCTGGACCACGGTGATCGACCCGCTGGACTGGAAACCGTAGGCGAACGTCGAGGCCATGCCCAGGCCCATGCCGACAGTGGTCAGCCTCGGCCCGAGCAGCGGCAGCATGCCGGCGGCGAACACGATCAGCGTGACCAGTGCCATGGCCGGCCCCGCCGCCACCGAGACCACTGACCGGAGCCCTCCGACCACCAGGACCAGCAGCGGCCCGAACCAGGCCAGCAGCCGCAGGTCGGCGTACCGGGTCCCGCCGAACGCCGCCATCAGACAGAACATCGCCGGCAGGGCCGCCAGCACGGCCGCCCCGCCCAATCCGGCCAGCACACCCAGCCCCGCGGCGACCGCGATCACCACGAGCATCAGCCACGGCTTCATCGGTTGGTCTCCCTACGTGCACACGGGCCGCGATAACTAGACGCGCAGGCTGAGGTCATCGACCCGGTCGGCAGGTAGGTGTACGCCGGCGGCGGCGTGCGCGGCCTGTTGATTGCGCCGGTACTCAGCTTGTTCAGCAGTCTCACTGGCATCGTTCGATGCGGCTACGTCTAGCGGTTCCGCCAGTTCAACCACCTCGTTGGGAGAGGCGTCGGCCGGCGCTGGTTTGGGTGGCCCGGAACGCAGCAGCAGCGCCAGAACAGCGCCGGCGGCGCACAAGACGGCCACGACGACGAATATGTCGGCGTAGCTCTCTGTACCGACGTAGCTTTGGAGTTGCTGGTACAGGCCCTGCAAGCCGGCGGCCCCTTGGCCGGCCGCGGCGTTGAAGGCGGGAGAGTTGACGCTGTCGGGGATCAGAGCCCCTCGGTCGGCGAGTAGCTGGGCCTGCCAGATGGCAAGCAGGCTGGTGAACACCGCAACCGAGACGCTGGAGGAGACCTGGCGGACCACATTGTTCATTGCGCTGCCAGAGTCGGTCAGGGCGTTGGGCAAGGCGGCAAGGCCGCTGGTCATGACCGGCATCATGGTCAGCCCGATGCCCAGGTAGGCCACCGCCAGCCATAGCACGATATTCGACCGGGGTACGTCCGGGGTGATATGGGCAAGCAGCCACTGGCCGTAGGCGATCAGCAGCAATCCGCTCACCGCGAGCCAGCGCGCTCCGATCCGGTCGTAGAGCCGCCCGGTGATCGGAGTAAGCACGACCAGTACCAGGGCTGGGGGCATCATCACCAGGCCGGCGTCCAGCGCCTGGAGGCCCTGGGTGACTTGCAGGAACTGGGGGATGTAGTACAGCGTGCTGAATGAGGCCATGCCGGCGATCGCGAGCAGGAGCAGCGAGTTGGTGAACGGCCAGAAACTGAAAACACGCAGATCCACCAAAGGGTGCTCGACCTCGAGTTCGATCACCACGAATGTGGCCAGGCTGAGCAGTCCGGAGACGATGAGGATCTCGATGCGGTATCCGTCCCAGCCCCAGTCCTGGCCCTCGGAGAAAGCCAGCAACAACGCGAACAGGCCATAGGCAATGGTCACAAACCCCCACACGTCGAACCGAGGCCAACTCGTGGGATGGACACGGGGAAAGATCGCCAACGCGGCCAAGCTGCCCAGGATGCCGATCGGAACGTTGATGTAGAAGATCAACCTCCAGTCGACGTACTCGACCAGATAGCCGCCCAGAGTGGGGCCGACCGCCGGCGCCACGACCACCCCGAGCCCGTACACGCCCATCGCGGAGCCGATCTTGTCCTTGGGCACGATCCGATACAGCAGGGTCATCGTCACCACTGGCAACACCCCGCCCGGCAAGGCCTGCAGGATCCGGAACCCGATCAGCGCGTCCAGGTTCCACGCCAGCCCACACAGCCCGGACGCGATGGCGAACCCGACCAGACAAATGGTGTAGACGCTGGTCAGCCCGAACCGCTGCCCCAACCAACCGCTCAGCGGCACCACCACGCCCAACACCAGCGTGTAGCCGGTGGCCACCCACGCCACGTCGTCCGCGGCGGCGCCCAGATCGGTCTGGATGTGCGGGATCGCCACGTTGACGATGCTGGTATCCAACGTCGACATGAAGCTGCCCACGATCAACACCGCGAGGGGCACCACCCAACCCGAACCGCTCGCCCCTCGGCTCGAACCAATCGCCACGATGCTCGACTCCCCCTTCGCCTCGCGCGATGCCGAACCACAAGAGAAACGGGGACCTAGTCCCCGCTGCACGGAGGCCACGGTAGCAGAAGCGGGGACACTATCCACGGTTGACCGCAGCCGCCGTGCTGGGCGAGTTGTCGCAGAGAATGCGATCGATGATCTGACCCATCCAGACAGAGCGCGAAGGTCAGAGCTCGAGGGCCATGGCGACGTCTGTCGAGATCCACTGGACCTCACCGTGCGGATCAGGGAAAGCCGGTTGGTGCCGGATTTCCTGATGCCGCACTAACCTCGGCCGAGTGACTGGTACCTCGATCCGGCGACGCGCCGATGCCGAACGCAACCGCGAGAGGTTGCTCGAGGCGACCCGGATCATGCTCGCCCAGCGCGGCACGCGAGTCAGCATGGACGAGATCGCCCGTGCCGCTGGGCTGGGTTCGGGCACCCTCTACCGACATTTCCCGCGCCGGGGCGCCCTGCTGGCCGCCGTCATCACCGAACACCTCGTCCTGGTCAGTGCTGACATTTACCAAGCGAGCACCCTCGCCGACCCACTCGAGGCACTCCGTGCGGCCATGCACGCCCTCGCCGCACATGTCGCGGCCAACCGAGCCGTCCACGAGGCGCTTCTCCACCACATCGAGCAGCGCGATCTCGGCACAACCCCCGATCTCGTCGCCGCGCGTACTCGGGCGCTCGATATGCTCGATCAGCTTGTCCACCGCGCACAGGACGCCGGGGTGCTGCGCACTGACATCGCCGCCAGCGACCTGCCGCTGGTGTTGGGCGTCATTGGACGCATCAATCTCCCCAAGAACGATTCGAACCTCTGGGAGCGCTACTTCGACCTGTTGATCGACGGGTTGCGGACTCCAACGCCGAGTCAACTTAGTCACCAACCGCCCCACACTTGGTGGGACCGACCGCGACAAGTTGATCGTCAGCCCGGGCGACGTTGAACGGGAACCCTGCCATGGCACTGGGTCAAGTGCGGTGTTGCCGCCCGGTGGGTCAGTAGCTAGGTGGGGCGACGCTGACCAGGAACCGAGCCGGGGTCGTTGACTCGTTGAGGAACCGATGCGGGAGGTTCGAGTCGAAGTGGCAGCTGTCGCCCTCGTCAAGCGAGTACCGCTCGTCCAGCACCTCGACGACGAGTCGGCCGGAGAGCACTACTACACACTCCTCGGACGGATGGCCACGCGGCGCATCAGCCGAGGCCGAGCCCGGTTCGAGGATCGCCTCTAGCACCTCAAGCCTGCTGCTGGCGCGGGAGGCGCGAGTGTAGGTGATCCTGGCGTGTGGCGAGCCGACCCGGAAGCGGTCCGGGAGCCGGATCACCGCGACTTTGTCGGGCTCATCGTCCTGGAACAGGCTGAACAGCGGGATGTCCAGCACGCGGGCGATCTTGCGCATGGTCTCCAGGCTCGGGTCCGCCACTCCCCGCTCGACCTGGCTGATCAACCCGGTGGACACACTCGCTCGTGCGGCCAACTCGCGGACGGTCAGACCCCGGGCCAGGCGATAGTCCCGTATCCGGGTCTGGCTCACCACTTCATCCTAGCCAGGCGGGATCACGGGGGCGCGGACTGACATATCAAGATCGGCGGTCGTACGGCTAGGCGCTGCGTCCGGCATGCCCACTCGTACGGCCTCCGCTGCCGGTGGCTTGCTGAATGGCACGACAGCGAGCACGACGAACAGGTTGATCACAAGCGCGGGAATGCCCACGACCGTGCCCAGTGGGAACGGAGCCAATGCCAGGTGACCAAGCACCGGCACAGCCACGATCAGGCCCCCGGCCACAATCCCGGCTGTCATCGCGGCCGCCGTGACGCGCCGCCAGGTCAGCGACAACACAACCGCGGGCGCGAGCTGACCGATCGCGCTGTACATGCTCGTCATGATGGTCACTAACTGCTCGCTGCGGCTGATCGACAGCAGTACGGCGAGCACGGTGAACACCACTACCCCCAGTCGAACGACAAGCATTGACTCGCCCCAGTGCCGGACCGCTCCGCCGAGGACGTTACGAGCGAACAAGCCGGTGGCGGCCACGATCAGCACGGCCGTGGGCACCGTCGCGACCAGGATGCCCGCCCCGGCGAGCAAGCCGATCACAGCCGGCGGAAAGTGCTGATGCACGAAGATCAGAAGCGACTGGTTCGCGTCCTGATTGGATAGCCGAGGTAGCACGAGCATGGCTGCGTAAGCGATGTAGATGATGGCGACGTAGAACAGCGAGTAGAGCGGCTGGATGATCTGGTTGCGGCGGATCGTGGGCACATCCTTGGCACTGAACGCCACTTGGAACTGGTGGGGCATGGCAAAGGTGGCGGGGGTAAGCGCCAGGAAGCTCATCCACCACCACAGGTTCGTGCTCGTCGATCCGCCAATACCGGGCAGAGTTGCCGCGGCGGGATACTTCGCGGCCACGCCCGCGAACACCTCGACGACAGAGCCGACGCCAGCGGCCTGTGCCCCGCCGAGCGCGACGACCAGAAGTGCGATCACCAGCAACACGTCTTTGACGACCGCCACGAACGCAGCACTGCGAATTCCGCCGACGAGCACGAACACCGCGACCAACATCGCGCCGGAGATCATGTAAATCGTCGGCGAGACGTCGAATCCGAACAGGCTGCCGAGAATGAGCCCGAGTCCGGTCAGTTGCACTCGCGTGTACAGCAGCAACGCGACGATGCCGAACAGCGCCATGATCCGCCCGAGCCAAGGCGAGGCAAACCGCAGGGTGAAGTAGTCGCCCATGGTGAGCAGGTTGTGCCGCTTGCCGGCCTCCCAGATCCGGGGCGTGATCCAGTAGCCGACCGCGGCGAACAGGACGACCGTGCCGAGCACGTAGAACCCGGGGGCGCCGCCGCTGAACACCCCCTGCGAGGCGCCGAGTAGCGCAAACGTCGTGAAGGTCTCGCCAACCAGTAGGAACCAGAACAGCACGGTCCCGAAGCGACGGCCGCCGACCGACCACTCGGCGACGTTCATCCGCACGCCGCGGGCGGCCAGGAGGCCGCCGCCGAGCGCCGCCCCAAGGGTGATCACCAATGCAATGGCGAGCGCCATGCGGCCTGCCTTCAGGTCCGGTCGAGATCGCCGTTACGGCGGTCGATGAGATAGACGGCGGCCAGGCAGCCCGTCCCGACGACTACGCCCGCCGTTGCCCACACCAGCAGAAATGGCCAGGCACCGAAAACGAGGCCGACCCGGTTCACCAGCGGGGTGGCGGCGATACACCACACGAACGGCACGACCAGTAGCAGCCAGTGCCAACGCCGGCGGGGCGGGCGTCGGGGTGGAGTCGAGTCCATCGCGCCACCCGTCTCTGATCAGTGGTATTGAACATTCGCAGTGTGATTGAATATTCGGGCACCGTCAATGCGCGGCATGCGATGAGAAGAGGCACCGATGATCCTGACTGCTGACCGCCTCCTCACCGACAGCCAAGCCGAGATCATCCACGCCGGTGCGGTCGCCGTCGAAAGCAGCGTGATCACCTATGCGGGGCCGCGGGCTGAGATGCCGGACGGACCCGTCCATGACCTGGGCGATGTGACCTTGTTGCCGGGGCTGTTCGACTGCCATGTGCATCTGTGCATGGATCCGGCCGCCGACCGGACCGAGGCCAACACCGTCCGAGCCACCGACCCGGCCCCTACACGGTCCCTCATGCTCGCCAACGCCACCAGACTGCTCGACGCCGGCATCACCACAGCCCGCGACCTGGGCTCGCCCGCCCCACTCGGCACCGAAGTCCGCGACCTTCTTGCGGCCTCGACCTCGACCACGCCCCGGCTGCTGGTGGCCAACGCTCCGATCACCGTGCCCGGTGGCCACGCCTGGGCCATGGGCGGCGAGGCCGAGGGGGTCGCGGGCGTCATCGACCAGGTCCGTCGGCACGGGGCCCAGGGCGTGGACGTCATCAAGGTGATGACGACCGGCGGTTTCATGACCCCCGGCACGGGGCCGGCGCACGCTCGATTCACCCTTGCCGAACTGACCGCGCTGGTTGCTGAGGCACACCGGCTCGGCCTTCCAGTCACAACGCACGCCCTGGGGGTGGAGGGCATCGAGCGCGCCGTGCGAGCCGGGGTCGACGGCATCGAGCACTGCGGGTGGGTCACCGAGAACGGCAGCCGCTTCGACGCCGCGATCGCCCAGCAGATCGTGTCCAACGGGGTCGCCGTCTGCCCCACCATGAACGTCGCCTGCACCGCCGAGACCTATTTCTGCCCCTGGGACGAACGTGACCAGGTCATCGGGAACCTGCGCGCGCTGCGCGCCGCCGGCGCCACCCTGATCGCCGGCACGGACGCCGGGATTCCTCTCGTGCCGTTCGAGGGCTTCGCCGACTGTCTGAGCATCTTCGCCGAGATCGGGATGACGCCGCGTGAGGTCATCGCTGCCGCGACCACCGAGGCAGCGCGCGTGTGCGGCCTGGCCGAGGTCACCGGTCGACTCCAGGCTGGGCTGGCCGCCGACATGATCGCGGCGCCCGGCGACCCGACCGTGGATATCGAGGTGTTGCGCACCCCGGCCTTCGTGATGGCTCGCGGCCGTGAGCATCAGGTCCGACCACACGAGGTCTCGTCTGGCACCGCCGAGTCGCGCGACGACCTGTTGGCTGCCCTGCGCGCGGGTGCCGGCCGACCGGCCTAACTCGCCACCGCGGTCGCACCCGCCGCCCGTCCACCGGCCGTGAGGCCAGCAACAGTCTCGCCGATCCAGTCGCAGATGTAGTCGCGCGCTATCGGCTGGTTGTCGACGCTGCAGTGCTCCACACCGCCTTCTCGGTCGGTGAATATCTTGAGCTCTCGGTTCGGGCTGTTGACCAGATCTCCGAAGAAATCGTAGGCCTGTTGGAGCGTGATCTGTCGGTCGTGCTCGGCGTGAACGACGAGAAAGGGGACCTTGATCCGATCGGCGACCCCCCGCAATGTGATGCGCGGGGCGAGGGCCAGAAATTCGTCCATGTCGTGGCAACCCCATACCCACCGGACGTGCTCCCAGTAGTGAGGCACCGAACGATTGCCCTGGTTCGCTAGTCGTCGCAGAACGGTCTGCCCCCAGTCGTAGCAAGCGCCCCAAGCGACACCGAAGCGCAGGCGTTGCTCGAAGGCGGTGGCGCGCGGACCGTAATATCCGCCCAGCGACCAAGCGAGCATGCCGACCATGTCCGTGTCGACCTCTGGTCGTCCTTCTAGGTAGTCAATGCAGGCCGCTGCCCAATGCTCGGACTCGGGACCCGCGGTCAGATCTCTCAGTCTCAGCGCCTCGCCGGCACCGGGGGTATCGACCATCAGTGTGGCAATGCCTCGGCGACGCAGCTCATCGGCGGTGCCGCTCGCGTAGATTTGTTCCTTCGTGCTGTCCAAACCGTTGAAGAAGAGGACACACGGCGCCGGTCCTTCGGACTCCGCAGAAACGAGGATTCCCGGCAGGCTAACGTTTCCGTACGGTATCTCGACCCGCTCCGCTGGTTGGTCGGTCAATTCCAGGTACCGATCAAAACTGCTCAGAGATTTGGCATAGGCCGCGCGCCGCGGGGTGTAGGAAGGGGCTTGCAGGCGTTCCGCGGTCTGCAGGTATACCGCCGCGCGTCCGTACTTGGCGCCCGCGCTCCGTCCGCGCCCGCGCTCCTGGTCCTCGACAGCAAGCTCGACGAGACCATCTGCCAGAGCACACCATGAGCGGAAGAACGCCTGCGTCGCCTCGTCCTCATTGTCCGTAGGCAGGTCGTACAGTGGGCGGCACGCGCGGTCGACTTCCCCGATCAGACCTCCCGAGGCAAGCGCGATTGCCACCGAGAGGTTCCACACGTACTTGCCCGGAAACGGCTCGAACAATGGATCAGACCCTTCTCAATTGTCGCCAGTGCGGTGTGTCGCCCAGCGTGTGGGCTCAACTGGTCCAGGCCCCGTGTAACGACTTGCGAGCCCACGCCGTCAGGCTGATTGGACGGTGCCGGGCTCGGCGGTCGCCGACGGTTGCGGGCTGCCCGCCGGTTTGGATTGGCTCCGCTGGATGAGTCGGTATTGCGCTGGGTCGAGCGTGCGGGTCAGCCGGGCGTATTCGGCCATGTACCCGGGCCAGTTGGCCACGATTCGGCCCGACCCGTCCTGGTACCACGAGTTGCACCCGGTCCACGCGGTGCCGGCGAACCGGGACTGCACCTCCCGGTCGCTGGCCGCCTCCACCTCGGTACGGACCTCGATCGCGGACGCGCCGGCCTCCCGCACCCGCTGCAGGGCTTGGCGCAGGTAGCCGGCTTGCGCCTCGAGGTAGAAGATGATCGAGCCGCCTGAGGAGTTCGTGTTCGGCCCGTACAGAATGAACATCGACGGGAACCCCGGCACCGTGATGCCCAGGTGAGCGTGCGCTCCCCCGGCCCACACCTCACGCAGCGAGCGCCCATCCGCGCCGGTGATCTCCATCGGGAACATGAAGTCGGTGGCCTTGAAGCCGGTGCCGTAGATGACACAGTCCACCACGTGCCGCTGCCCGTCGGCGGTCTCGAGCCCCTCCGGGGTCATGCGGGCGATGGGCTCGGTGACTAGGCGAACGTTCTCCCGGCGCAGCGCGGGCAGGTACGCCGAGCTGAACAGCACCCGCTTACAACCGAAGGTGTAGTTCGGCCACACCTTGCGCCGCAGCTCTCGATCCCGCAGCTGCCAGCGCATGAACATCGCCGAGCGCAGCCGGCCCAGCCAGCCAAGCGTGCTCGGATGCCGGATCGCCGCAGTGAGCGACTCCATGTACTGAAACATAAACCGCCGCCGTGCCCCCTGAATCCCGGGCACCCGCCGGAATAACGCCTTGAGCAGCGCGGGGTAGGCCCGGTTGCGCCGGGGTAGGAACCAGGCGCCGGTGCGCTGGAACACCGTCAGCTGGGACACCTGCTCAGCGATCTCCGGGATGAACTGCACCGCGCTCGCCCCTGTGCCGATCACGGCGACCCGCTTGCCCCGCAAGTCGTAGTCGTGGTCCCAGCGCGCGGAGTGAAAGCTGTGCCCGGCGAACTCGCCCGACCCCTCGATACCCGGCACGGCCGGCTGGTTCAGCTGCCCGGTCGCCAGCACGACCGCCGTGGCGGTGCGCTCGGTGCCATCCTCGGTGCGCACCCGCCACTGCCGGCTGCCCTCGTCCCAGGTGCAGGCGGTGACCCTCGCACCAGTCACGATCCGCCGCAGGATGTCGAAGTCGGCCGCCACGCCGCGCAGGTAGTCCAGGATCTCCGGCTGCGGGGAGCACAGCCGGGACCAGTCCCGCCGCTGGGCGTAGGAGTACGAGTAGAAGTGACTCGGCACGTCACACGCCGCGCCCGGATAGGTGTTGTACTGCCAGGTACCACCCAGCTGCGGCGCGGCCTCCAGCAGCGTCACGTCCTCGAAACCGTGCCGGTGCAGCTCGACCGCGGCGGCGATGCCCCCACAACCGGCCCCCACAATGATCACACTCAGCGGAGCCTGATGTTCGGGCCTCGACGTTTCCGCCTCGTTACTCGCGCTCTCGCCTGAGGTGTCCACTCGCTCATCGGCGTTCTTCGACATTCCAGTCCCATCTTTGGGCTCGACAAGGCGGCCGGCTTCTCAGCTTGGGAACCGGCAACAGCGGCTGATGGCCGCGTGCCGACAACTACCGGGGCGCGGTGACCGGCTTGGGTCCGGTGGCGGTCTTGGGAGACCGCGCGAGCTCGGGAACAATCTCGGTGGCGAGGCGTTCGACCGAGTCGGCCACGGCCGGGGCGGGCAGGCCTCCCCAATCGACCAGGGCCTGGACCCGATCTGGTCGAACCCTCTCGATGAGGCGGCCCAGCTTGTCCACGACGTACTCGCTGGTGCCGACCAGGAGGTGTCCGTCTGGGGCAAGACCAGCGTCAAAGGCGACACGGTCGACCAGGAACCCACTTCCGTTCGGCCGTTTCGGGCGAAGGAAATCGCGGTAGTACGGATAGGTCGCGGCAGCAGCGGCGTCGCTGTCCGCGCCGAAATAGTGCACCGCGACGCCGAGGCGCAGCGAGGACTCATGTCCCGCGTCTTGCCCGGCCGAGCGGTAGAGGTCCCTGAGCGCGACCAGCCGGTCAACCGGCCCGCCGATGTAGGCGAGGATCATCGGCAATCCCAACTGACCTGCCCGAGTAGCACTTGCTGGCGAGCCTCCGACGCCGACCCAAACCGGCAACCGCGTCTGCACGGCGCGAGGTGTGACTGCCGCGTCGTCGAGTCGGTCGCGGTACCTACCCGCCCAGGTGACTCGTTCGGTGTTCCTGATGCGGAGGAGAAGATCGAGTTTCTCCTGGAACATCTCGTCGTAGTCCGCGAGATCGACACCGAAAAGGGCGAAAGGTTCGACGAAGGCGCTCCGGCCGACCGTGATCTCCGCGCGCCCCCCGCTGAGCAGGTCCACGGTTGCGAAGTCCTGGTAGATCCGCACCGGGTCGTGCACGGTCAGGGTCGTCACCGAGCTCGTCAGTTTGATCTGCTCGGTCCGGCGCGCGATTGCCGAAAGCACCACCGCCGGCGAGGACACGACGAAGTCGTCGCTGTGGTGCTCACCGAGACCAATGTGGTGCAGCCCCAGCCGATCAGCCCGCTCCGCGAGCTCGACGATCTGGTCGAGCCGCAGTTGGACGGTCCGGGGGCTACCGTCGACAGTCTGAGGCTGGAAGTCGGCCAGCGAAGCAATCCCGATATCAGTCATTGTCGGGCGCGGTAGGTCGGGGCATCGGGTTCAGGCGTTGGCAGGTTGCCGAGTGGCTTCCTTCGCTCCGGCGAAGAAGGTCCGTCCCGCCATCATCATGGCTGGCTGGAACTGTGCCATCAGTTCGCCGCGGTACGGGGTGTCAGCGAACTTGGGGTCAAGCTGGAACTCGGCCGCGAGCGACCACCATGTGATCGGGACGACGCCAGACATGACCATCCGCTGAATCGCTACGTCGTGGGCTTCCTTGCTCGGGCTGGCCACCGCGTCCACGACGAGGTAGACCTCATATCCCTCGCGCAGCGCGCCCAAAACGGTCTGCAACACGCAGCCGTCGGTCGCGATGCCCGCGATGACCAGGCGCTTGCGGTTCTGCGCCCGCACAGCTTCGGCAAATGCAGGATCGAGGAACGAGTTGAACGAGGAAGTCGACGTACGGACAACGGTCGCATCCTCCCCCACCACCTCGATGACCTCCGGGTACAACGGACCGGACGGCCTCGACGATTCACCGTTGGTCACGACGAGGCCGCTTCCGTAGAGTTTCGCGGTCTTCGCCAGGCCGGTGATATTCGTGATGTGTTCCCTCAGGTCGTGCGAGCGAATGATGTTGGCGAAGCCGACGGCAAAGTCGACGAGCACAACTGTCGTGTCATCGGGGCTGAGCGACTTGAGGTTCATACCGGTATCCGTTCTTTCAGCTGGGCCATCCGTGGCACCATCGCGACCTTAATGTCCAGATGGACAGTACGTTAGCTCTGATCCACCTATCTGTCCAGCTGTACAGTTCTTGGATGGTTCCCCACGAGTCGCCCGCTTCAGCTCGAAGCGCGGGCCCGAGACGGCGTACCCGCAACCCGGAGTTGAAGCGGGCGGCCATCCTCGCGGCCGCCCGAGCTGTGTTTGCCGAACGCGGGTACGCGCGAGCCACGATCCGCGAGATCGCCCGCAGAGCCGAGGTGACACACGGGCTCATCGTCCTGCACTTCTCGACGAAAGAGCAGTTGTTCATTCAGGCCGTACCTGGCACACGGGATCTAGAAGACTACGTACAGGGCGATCGGGACACCTTGGGCGAACGCGTCGCCACCGCGTTCGTCAAACGCATGGAATCAGCGGATTCTGCCGACCCTTTCATCGCGCTCGTACGCAGCGCGGCCTCGGACGAAAACGCCGCGAGGGGCCTTCTGGGAGCTATGAGCAGGGAGAGCCTGCGTGCCTACGAGACGGTGCTCGAGGGAGTCGACCTTGCGGTGAAGGTCGACCTGATCGGCGCCTTCCTCACCGGCGTAACGTTCAACCGCTATGTCATCGGTGAAGGACCGATCGCGACCATGCCACCGGATGAGCTTGTGTCCTATCTGACCGATGTGCTCGGCTCGATCATGGACAGACCCGCGCCTCGATCGTCTCCGATCGAACCTCAGTGACTCGCGTACTTTTGTTTACCAGGTGACAGGCAGTTCGTGGACACCGTAGGCGAGCGAGTCATGTTTGAACGAGAGTTGGCCGGACTCGGTTGCGAGCTTCAGGGTCGGTATGCGCTTGTAGAGAGTGCCATAGACGACCTGTAACTCGACACGGGCAAGGTTCTGGCCCAGGCATTGGTGCGGGCCGAACACGAAGGCCATGTGATGACGAGCCGGGCGAAGGACGTTGAGCCGGTTTGGTTCGGGGAATGCGACGGCGTCCCGGTTGGCCGACTCTATGGGCATGATGACGCCGTCCCCCGCCCGGATGACGCAGTCGCCAATCTCGATGTCCGCCAACGCCACGCGCGCAAGGCCGTTGTGCAAGATGGTTAGGTAGCGCAGCAGTTCCTCGACGGCGCCGGCGATCACTGTTGCGTCGTCGGTCTCCCGGAGGATCGCCAGCTGGTCAGGGTGCTCGAGCAGCGCGACGGTGCCCAACGCAATCATGTTCGCGGTGGTCTCGTGCCCGCCGACCAGCAAGAGCATGCCCATCAACGCGGCGTCGTCGCTGGACAGCTCGCCATTTCTCACCCGTACCGCTACGTCGGACATCACGTCGTTGCCGGGGTTGGCGCACTTCTCGTCGATCAGCTGAACCATGTAGTTGACCAGCAGCCGCTGCGCTTCCACGGCCCGCTGCCCAGTCGTGTCCTGCTGGCTGAATTGCTTGGCGTTCCGCTGGAAGAAGGCGCGGTCGGCATAAGGCACGCCGAGCAGCTCGCAGATCACCAGCGACGGTACTGCCAGTGCGAACGTGTCGACCAGGTCCGTAGGCTTGGGGCCAGCGATCATGTCGTCGATGAGCCCGTCGACGATCCTCTGGATCGCGGGCCGCAGCTCCCGCACCCGCCTGACAGTGAACCGTGCTGTCACCATGCGGCGCTGCCGGGCATGCTCGGGGTCGTCCATCCGGATAAACGCCTGCCCCTGCTGCTGGCTTTCCTTAAGACCCGGGCTCAACGCGGGAAAATGCGGATTGGAGCTGTCCGCGCTGATCCGAGGGTCAGCGAAGAGGGCACGCTGATCGTCGTAGCGGGTGACCAGCCAGGGAGTGCTCCCGTCCCACAATCTGACCTTGGTGATCGGTGCCTCGGCCTGCAGTTGCTGCAGCCGCGGTGCCGGGTCGAAGGGGCAGCCTGCTGCCCGGGGCATCGGGAAGTTCGGGATATCCGCCACTACTTCTCCAATCGGATGGCCCGCCCCGGACACAGCGCGGCGGCCTCCTCGACATTGTCCGTTAGGTCATCGGACGGGTTCTCGGCAAGGAGAATGACGATGCCGTCTTCCTCGTTCTGGTCGAAGACATCGGGCGCGGACAGCACGCACTGCCCAGCGGCGATACACTTTTCGTTCTCTACGATGATCTTCACGCTTTCCGCTCGCCTTTCGTCTCACCAGGTGATGGGCAGTTCGTGCACGCCGTAGACGACCGCCTCGTCCTTGAAAGGGATCTGCTCGATGTCAGTCGCCAGCCGTAGAGTTGGAATGCGGCGGTAGAGCGTGCTGTAGACGATCTCCAGTTCGAGCCGGGCCAGCGGCTGACCAAGACATTGGTGTACACCGAAACCGAAGGCGATGTGTTGGCGGGGGTTGCGATTGATGTCGAGCTGGTCCGGGTTGGGGAAAATCTCCGGGTCGCGGTTGGCGATATCGAGAGGGCAGATGACGCTCTCGCCGGCCCGGATCGTCGCGCCACCGATCTCGATATCCTCCAGCGCTACCCGATGCCGCCCGATCTGCGGAATAGTCAGGTAGCGCAGCAGTTCCTCAACCGTCGAGGCGATCAGTTTGGGGTCCTCGGTCTCGCGGACCCGAGCCATCTGCTCAGGGTGCTGCAGCAGCACCATAGTGCCGAGCACGATCATATTGGCTGTGGTCTCGTGCCCACCGAACAGCAACATCAGACCCATGTTTGTGGCCTGGAGCTGGCTCAGCTCTCCGGCCGCGACCCGCTTGGCGAGCGCGCTCAGCAGATCGTGCTCGGGCTCCGTCCCCTTCCTCACGAGGAGATGGTTCAAGTACTCGGCCAGCTCGTTGAGAGTCCGCACGGCGAGTTCGGCCGAGGTCGTGCGCAGGGGCAGTAGGCCGCTGCGGTCCTGGAAGAAATCGTGATCCTTATACGGCACACCGAGCAGTTGACAGATCACCAGGGACGGCAACGGGAGGGCGAAGGCCTGCACCAGGTCGACCGGCTTCGGCCCAGCCAACATGGTGTCGATCAGGTCGTCGACGATCCGCTGCACTGCCGGGCGCATCGCTTGGACTCGCTTGACCGCGAATGCGCCACTGATCATTCGGCGTTGGCGGGCGTGCTCAGGATCGTCCATCGCAATGAACGTGAACGGCTCGGCAGGCTTGGTCTCACCGTCGAGGGTGACCGTCGCGGGAATCTTGTTCGTGGCCGCGAGGGCCGCGGACTCGCTCGGGTAGTTGGGGTTGGTCGTGTCCGCGCTGATCCAGGGATCGGCCAGCAACGTTCGCTGATCTTCGAACCGGGTGACCAACCACGGTGAGCTGCCGTCCCAGATTCGGACCCTCGTGATTGGGGCGCGGTCCAGCAACTCACGCAGCGCCGGTGGCGGGTCGAAAGGGCATCCTGAGCCCCGGGACATGGGATAGGCCTGGATCTCGGCCGCCAAGGTGTCGGTCGTCGCCGCAGAGGAGATGCCCACAGGTGATTCCGCCCTTCCGCCTTCGTTGTCCAGGAGTGCGTGACTGGTTTGCCCTGCGCCACATCACCGTGAGCGCACACCATCAGAGTCGGTTGACCCGGCAAAAGTTCTTAGTACGCAATGTATACATTGAATTCCGGGTTGCCAAGGGCTGTGCCGAGTCTGGCTGAGCCCAGTTACCCGCATGCCGGATTGCCGCGCGCGGCGACTGATCTACTGACCAGAACTCCGAGCCGTCCTTAACGCGCCGTGGCCGTCTGGGGGGAAACGTCGACGCCGGTGGAGGTACCGAGGTGCGTCCAGGACAGGTATCTCCCCACGTCCTCAGGATTGTGGGTGGCTAGGGCGCAGTAGCCGTCTGGGCGGATGAGGAAGAGACCTTCATCGGCATAGGCGTTGTATGCGTGCCCTTCGGGATCGACGAGGGCGTCGGGACTGGAGGTTGATTGGGGTCGACGCACCCGGAAGGTCGAGACTACGTCGCTGGGCAGTTCCGGTGCGGGTGTGTCGCCGAAAGCAAGCAGCGTGAAGCGTGGACCACGGAAGAGGTCGAAGAGACGCAACCTGGCCCCGGAGGCGTCCACGCAGGGGGCGTCTGGCGCTCGACCACCCGCGCGGAGTGCGTTGTCGGCCGGGGAGGTCCGCAGTTCCAGAGTCAGTGGGCTGTCGCGGTAGGCCAGGTCAAGCTGGTGCGTGTCACTCCCCCGCTTGGAGAACCCGACTGTGGTGTCCGAACGGTCCTGGCTCAGGATGCCGGTCGAGCGCTGAAGCAGTTCGGCTGCGACTTGGTGCCGTTCGACGTGGTAGCTGTCGAGCAGCGCCGGTGGGGCGCCATGACGGAGCACGGCTGCAAGTTTCCAACCAAGGTTGTAGGCGTCCTGGACGCTGGTGTTGAGGCCTTGGGCACCGGTCGGCGGATGGACGTGGGCGGCGTCTCCGGAGAGAAAAACTCGCCCGACCCTGAAGCGGTCGACCATCGCCGTCCGCACATTCAGGGGCGACAAGAAGCGAACCTTGCTGATCTTGAAGTGGTATCCAGCACGGCCGCCCAGCAGATCCTCGAGCCTCTGCGCGGAGCTGTCGAGGTATGCCTCCGGCCGCGCTCCGGGGACAGTGAACTGCACGACGAAGGCGAAGGTGTCGCCACCCTTGATCGGGCACAGGGTCACCAGACCATCAGAGGCTGCTGGCCAGATATGCCAGTAGCCGTAGTCGAGATTGTCGACGACCACATCGCCGACGAGCATCGGCGGGGCGTCGAGGTCAACGCGGTCGAACGCAATGCCGAGGGAGTCGCGCACAGCGGAGCGGCTCCCATCAGCGGCCACGAGGTACCGGGCTCGGATGAGTTCGTTCGTGCCGTCGATACGCCGAATTGTCGCGGTGACCTGATCCGCGCTTTGAGTAACGTCTTTCAGTTCGCTGCCGGATTGGACGCGTCCGCCGAGTTCCTCGAAACGTGCGCGCAGTATTTCGACGGTGCGCCATTGGGTCAGCATCCATATTTCGCCGTACGGCCGGTCAGGTGTCGGAGCGTTCCGTTCGGTGACGTCGACAGTCCCCAGCTGATTCTCTCCCTCCCAACGCATGATGAGTGGAAAGGGGCCACCGGCGGCGTGGACAGCGTCCAGGACGCCGAGATCTTCGAAGATCTCACGGGTACGCGGCTGGATACCGGCACCGCGCGAGCCGGGGTAGTTGCCTTCACCCCGCTCGACAAGACGACAGTTGACGCCACGGCGGGCCAGGTCGCAGGCCAGGGTGAGTCCCGTGGGGCCGGCGCCCACAATCAGGACATCGGTGACAGATGCGCTCACAAGAACATCCCCTCTCATGTCGCGGGGCAGACAAGGCGGCGGTCGACTCGCTGTAGGTGGGAGTTAGCCGAGAACGTCGGCGGATGGTTATCACTCGAGCCGAAGTCGAACCATCGGCACCTGCGTCTTGCGCACGCATCAGGGTCCGGCATTCGTCGGACTGGCGAAAATAGGATAATATGCAATGCATGCAATCGATTTTCGTGGTGAGCACCGTACTTCAGGTCGAAACTGATCTTCAGCCTGTCGGTTACCGCACGCTGACTACCTACGCCTCGGTACCCTGTTGGGAGTGGGTAGTCGCAGCCTCCCTCACGTGATCCGCCGCGGCGGCTGCCGCTTGCTCCTCGTCGCCGGCCACAATCGCGGCCACAATCGCGTGGTGTGCCACCGGAGTCAGATCGGCTCGGCGCGCGATGTTGGTCCGACTGACGATGGCGAACCGATCCCAGATCCGTTCACTGGCATCTGCCAGAAGCGGGTTCCCGGACAAATGGGTCAGGCACCGATGAAACACGAGATTGGCCTCCCATACCCCGCGCGCATCGCCTTCGGTCGCACGTTTACTCATACCGTCGCTCGCTTCCTGGAGCTCAGCGAGCTGTCGCGGCGAGAGACGTCCCTCAAACTGCGCCTTCGCCGCCAGACGCGCCGCGAGTGTGTCGAGCGCACCATGCAGGTCGAGGGCGTGGTGGATGTCCTCCTGGGAAAGGGCGCTGACGACCACCCCGCGCCCGGTGCTCGCGACCAGCCCGTCGCTCTGCAGCCGGCGCAGGGCTTCACGCACCGGCGTTCGGCTCATCCCGAGGTCCTCGCAGATGCCAAGCTCGGTCAGCCGCTGGCCGGGCTCGTAGTTCCCGGCGACGAGACCCTCCCGCAGTCTGCGGTAGGCCAGTTCGGCATTGTTGTGCATGCCCGGACGCTCTGCGCCGCGTTCGCCTTGAGAAGCCACGACCAACGTATACATTGCGCTCATCACGGACGCCAAGTGCGGCGTGCCGAGGCCGACACGCAAGTCTGTCGTGTTGAGCCCGGAACCGGTGCGATTCAGCCACTCCTGTGCAGAGCGTTCAGGACGCGGTCCGCGCTCCAGATCGACGCGATCGTCGTGGCGCGGACCGTCGGTCCGTCGATGTCTCATCGGCTACTTCGCACCATCGAGGTCGAGAATGTGGGTGAGTGCGTCCAGCAGCCTTGAGTACTCGTCGTGCCCGTGTGCCGCTGAGCGGAAGCCGACGAACCCATCCGGTCGGATCAATACGGCACCAGTGCTCCCCAGTCCGTAACGATCCAGGAGCGCGGCCACCGGCTCATCCACCGGCATCAGATCGCGCCCCAGGCTGAAGCTCTTCAGAGGAAGCTCCAGGTCCTTGTTGATCCGTTCGGCCGCGTTGGTCCAGGCAGAGCCGTCCTGCCCTGTGAGCAGAACAAATCCACCGTCGTAAAGGTCGATCGTCGAGATCTTGTCGCCGCGCGATCTCACCCACGAGTGCGGCGCCCGAGCCCCTGGCCGTGCGGTGGCACGATATTCGGCGATGCTAGATCGGAGGATCTCGGAGCCGTCCGGCACGACGGCGGCGCTGTCGTACTGGAATCCAAACTGGTGGCCGTAATTGATGAGTACATCCTGCTGTTCAGTAACACCAGCGGCAATGGATTTCCGCACCTGCTCACCCACATCGGTTTCTTCTTCGATCACCGAGAGAAACGCAGTATCCTGCGCCAGAAACCCGGTCTTCTCCATTGCACGCGTGTTATTCATGCACAGCTCGCCGTTGGCTTCAGCGACAGGAAGACGTTCGACCTCATATGAGTCCAACAGTCGCTCTCCCGCGTTCCACCGGAGATTCGCTACAAGCTTCCACGCGAGGTTGTGAACGTCCTGCACTCCACTATTCAACCCGAATCCACCGTGCGGAGGGAAGTGGTGAGCGGAATCGCCAACAAGGAAGGCTCGCCCGTTCCGCCAGGTGTCCGCGACTGCTAGGTCGTGTGTCCATGTCCACGTGTAGTGGATCTTTATTGGCACATGTTCACCGATCGCGTCGATGATCTCCCGTTCGCATCGTTCCTGGGTCACGGTTTCGGAGTCGGCGGCGGGCGGAATGTCGAAGTTGTACCGCCAGCGAGTGGGGCTGTCGCGGATGAATGCGCCCTGGGTATCCTTGTTGACGATCCAGATGAGTGGGATGATGCGCCCGCCGAGGTACCGGTCCAGGTCGGCATCAAATTGGACGTTGATGGCGGTTCCGAGTGACTCTTGACCGTGTTCGCCGATGCCCAGCGTTCGCCGGACGATGCTGCGGACACCGTCCGCGCCGATAACGTACTGCGCGTTGACCGTACGACGCGTTCCATCAGCTTCAACGTACTCCGCTGACACTGCATCGTCGCCGATCGCCAGCCCGACGACCTCCGCGCCGAGACGAATGGTCACGCCGTCCAGCTCGCTGGCAACCTTAGCGAGCAGGGGCTCGAACATGTGCTGGCCGGCGCTCGAGAAACGCTCGGGCGACTGCTGATCGAGCATGCTGAGCGTCTCCTCGGACTCACCAAGGGAGATCTCGCCGAATTCGATGCCGTCCAGTCGTGTCCGCCACGCGATGACGACGCCTTCCGGTATATCTCCGGTCAGGTCTCGGACCCTTTTGGCCGTTCCCCATTCCCGGAAGATCTCCATTGTTCGAGCGTGGACGCCGTTGGCCTTGGGGTAACGTGAGAATTCGGCACGCCTCTCTAGGACCAGGCATCGAATTCCGGCGCGACCGAGGGCGATAGCGCCACTCAAACCGACAGGCCCAGCTCCGACGATCAACACCTCAGGTTGATCACTCACATCCGTGTCTCCTCGCTGCGACTTCGGAATACCGTATGGACGTCGATTCAAAGCGCGATGGTCGGCCCACCGCACCCGCGCCAGCTATTTGCCACTCAGATTTGCGACGACAGGTGCGAACTGCTCCATCGCCTGCTGACTGACCGTGATATACGAACTACCCAGCAACTCTCGGCGTCTTTGCAGTTCGTCACACATCTCGTCCGGGCTGCCGCGCAGGACCGAGACGGCGTTGGATGCCACGAGCCGGTCCGCATCCAGCCCACGGGCCTGAAGCAGGCTCGTATCGACGGGACCCTCGCCGACGATGAGCAGATTCGTGAGGAGCTCGATCTCGCCCGCACGATCGCCTGCGCTCGCCTGGAACTCATCGACCAGACCGCTGTGGCCGGCTACATCCATGTATGGATCCCCGGTGAGAATGACCGAGTCGGCCATCCGCGCGGCGAGACCGCGCGTCTTGGGCCCACCTGCGGCCATCGTGATGTGGACATGGTTGCCGGCGCTCAGAGCGTCAAGCCGTTCGATGGTCTCCTCGAGACTGCGGATTCTCTGCGCGGGCGTCCCGACCCCGAGGCCAGCGGACTCCAAGAACGGCACACTGGCCGACAGTCCGGCACCAATGCCGAGCTCGAAGCGCCCCTCGGTGAGCAGGGCGAGCGAATGCGCTTCCCATGCCGCGACGGCGGGGGCGCGCAATGGGCTGGACATGACCAACGTGCCAACTCCGATATCGGCCGCCGATGCCGCGATCGCGAGGGTCGATAGGGGTGACAGCAGAAACATGCTGTCCGGGGCGAGCAGGATCGCGTAGCCGTGGTCGGCAGCGGCGCGGGCGCTGTCTTGCAGAGTGTGTGCCGTGCCCTGCGGCGCGGGCATGGCGACGACACCGAATCGGAACGGCCGCGAACTTCCTGGACGGTTCACTGCCGTCAGCGGCTTTCCGCATTGAGGAAAGACATGACAGTGGTCTTACACTCGGCGCGGGTGGGGAGCTCGAAATGGTCCGCGCCGTCGACGATGAATCGTTCTGTGTGCGGGATCGTCCGGGCGATCAGATCAGATGGGCCGGCGGCGTCGGCATTGCTCTCCACAACCAGGGTGGTCGCTGTGATGCGGGCCAAGTCCTCAACCGTGGGAAAATGCTTCTCCGTCGTGAGGTAGTCCGCCACCGCGTTCCGGTCGTTACCGGCGTCGGCAATGAGCGCGAGGATCGCCGTCGCCATGGGGTTGTCGACGGGCTCTGTAGTCGATCGAAGAGCCTCGACCATGGGCCGCTGCATGGCAGGGGTGTGCATGCCCTGGGTGAGGACCATGTCACCGGCGCCGATGACGGCGATGCGATGGAACAGGGCCGGCCGCTCGCCCGCGGCGGCGAGCAGTGCCCAGGCGCCGGCGGAGAACCCTACGGCGTCGACGGGACCGCGCTTGTCGGCCTCGTCAAACAGGAGATCGACCGGGTCGCTGTGACTGATGTCTTTCGAGGTCCCGTGTCCGGGTAGATCGATGCCGATTACGACTCGGCCCTTATCCTCGAGAGCTTCGACCCATCCGAACTTTCGCCACAGCGCATCCGTGTTCGATCCGAACCCGTGGAGCAGGACGATCGGGCGGTCAGCTGGTGATCCAGTCGCGGTCATTTTGTCTCCTTGGAGTCTTTGCGGCAGCTTCAGGAGGGAGCGGCGTCCATGAGCCGGGCGATTCGCCCTCAAGGGCGAAGCCCTGACATCAGCATCGCATATGCAATGTATACAGATCTTGGTTGATCGGCGAGGCCGTTCGGACACGCCGCTGAACCTGACGCGAGGGCAGGTGCGGCGCGCATCCACGGGGGTCACGCGCGGCGCCGGCCGATGGCATGCCCGAATCGGAACAGGCCTTGCGGGTCGTAGCGCTCCACGAGGTCGCGAAGCCTCTGGTAATCGGACGGGTTCCAGCCTCGAGCACGGTCCAATTCGTCACCGGGGATCCCGTGCAGATTGAGCATGCTGCGGCCGGTCGCCGCCGGCTCAACCGCGGCCAATACAGCGTCAACCGCTTGGGGCGCACGGGTCGCTGTCTCAGGTGTGAGGAGCCCGACCGCGACGAGGCTGTAAGTGGCCTCGCGGCCGCATATCGCACCACCCCCGGCCGGTGCGCGGCGCAGCGCGCCGCCGAGCTGTCGGAGCTCACACATCAGCAGCGGTGCAACCACGTCCGGACCAGCGGCTGCGACCAGTGCATCGATGTTCTCAACGGTGAGCTCATTCAGCAGCAGACCGCGATGGCAAAAGGGCAAAGGCTGGTCGGGGTCCTGATGCACACTGTCGATTGCGGCGTACGGGATCTCACTGACGCCGTCGATCAGAGCCGGAGCGGCGGCGCGCATAGGGGCCAGGAGCGCGACCGGATCGGTAGCCGTGCCGACGTGACAGTAGCGCAGATGAGCAACGGTCCGTCCGCGCAGGGCTGCCGGCAGTTCGGGTGCTGGCGGCACTCGTAGAATCGCGATCGAGGTGGTGACGCTTTCCGGCAGATCCTGACACCACGTGTGCCAGGCGCGCAGAATTGTGGAGATGTGGGGGCCCGCGTAGAAGATCCCGCCCCCATAGACAGTCGACACCGACATCAGGTCAATGGTCATCGCCGCGACGACGCCGAGGTTCCCGCCCCCACCGCGTAGCCCCCAGAACAGGTCCGGTTCGTGGTGCGCGTCGACAGTGCGCAACTGCCCATCGGCGGTCACCACATCCAGTGATCGGACGTGGTCGGCGGCGAATCCGAAGGTGCGCGCCATGACCGGCAACCCGCCTCCGAGGGTATATCCGACCGCTCCGACGCCAGAGGCTGAGCCGCTGAGCGGAGCCAGCCCGTGTGGGGCGGCCGCGTCGATCACCTGCCGCCACCGCGCACCGGCCTGCACTGTCGCGGTGCGCGCACCGCGATCGATAGTGACGCCATCGAGTCGGTGTGTCTTGATCAGTACACCATCGTCGACGGGCAGATGAGCGCCGTGTCCCGTCGCCTCGACCGCGACCGGGATCCCCAGCGCCGCAGCATAGTCGACCGCAGCCACGATATCGGCCACCGTCGCTGCCACCACAACCAGAGCTGGCCTGTGAACAATCGCGCTGTTGAATCCAGCGACCTCGACCGGCCAGCGCGGGTGGCCCGGCTCCACCACAGTGCCCGTCACGTGGCCTCGCAATCCGGCGAGGCCGGTTGGGTCGGCAACGATATTCATGTCCCAATTCCCCGTTCCTGATCACGATCGATCGGCTAGACGGTTGAGGACCTGCCCGGTTCGCCTCCGACTGTGTAGCCGACGGCTCCCACGCCCGAGGCGGAGCCGTTGAGCGGAGCCAGCCCGTGCGGGGCGGCGGCATCGATGACTTGCCGCCACCGCGCACCGGCCTGCACGGTCGCCGTAGACGCATAGCGATCGATCGTGACGGCATCGAGTCGGTGTGTCCTGATCAGCACACCGCCGCTGACGGGCAGATGAGCAGCGTGGCCCGTGGCCTCGACCGCGACCGGAAGCCCGTGCGCGGCGGCGTAGCGGACCGCGGCCACGATGTCATCCGTTGCCTCCACCGCCACAATCAGAGCTGGTTTGTGACTAATCGCGCTGTTGAATCCGGCGACCTCGACCTCCCAGCGCGGGTGGCCCGGTTCCGCCACGGTCCCCGTTACTCGAGCTCGCAGTTCGGCGAGGCCGGTTGGATCGGCCACAACGTTCATTCCCTGTTCCCCGTTTCTGAGCACGGTCGCAATCAATTGTTCTGGCCGAGGTCAGTTACATACGGTTCGGCGGCACCGTTGGCGTTGAGGTTCAATATCGGAGCGCATCCCATGGCTGCATCCGAGCGGCGCGAGTCGCCGGATAGCTCCCTGCGGCCAGGCCTACTAACAAGCTCAGGCCGAACGCGCACAGGATCGCATTTACGGAGAAGCCCGGCATACCGTATGGTGGGACTATATCCAGGAGGAACCGTTGCGCACCCATGGTTGCGGCAGCCCCCAGTCCTATACCGATGATGCCGCCGAGTCCTGCGACCAGGACCGCTTCGAACAAGAAGTGGCGGAGGATGGCGCTTCGTCGTGCTCCTACCGCACGTCGAATACCGATCTCGTTGGTTCGTTCGGTTACTGTGATGAGCATGATGTTGGCTAAACCGAGTGTGCCAATGAGGAGAGCGATGCCCGTGGCGACCACTGTGACCCAGCGCAGCAGTGTGAGGGTCTGGCCAGCCAGGGGCCACTGCGCAACGTCTACCGGCCCAATTCCATAGTCGCGTTGACCAGGATTCTTGATGAAGTGTTCGCGGTCCAATATGGCGGAAACTTGCTCCACAGCCGGAAAGAGTGCATCCAAGCTGGTGGTCAGAATGTCAATACTTTGAACTGTATGTTTACCGCCGAATAGGAACGCACGGGCCGTTGTCATCGGCACGAGTGCGATACTCTGGGGCGACGGACCGATAGTGCCAATAACCCTGAAGCTCACCAACCCGATCTGGACCGTCGACCCTATCGCGGCATCAACTTTACCGTCAAACAGCGACTGCACGAGAATCGGGCCTAACAGAATGACTCGAGCCTTGTCCTCGTACTGCTTGTCCGTGAATACAGATCCAGCTGTCAGCCCGATCGCCGAGTTCTGAACTCGCAGGTACGCGGCGGAGGATCCAACGATGAGGCCGCCATATGCGGTACCGTTGTATCGAACCGGGGCCATACCGTTCACAATGGGCACGACATCAGAAATAATTTTGGGGTCAGAGTCTTTCATGAGCGCCTCGATGTCCGAATCACTGAGGCTCCGAGGATGATTTCCGCCAGATTGCAACGGCGCCGGCAGAGGCAGGACCGAAATCGCACCGTAGTTGTTCACACTCGCTGCGCTATAGCCGCTTTCCAACCCGACCCCGAGCCCTGAAGTTAGGATCATAATAGCCTCGCTGAGGATGATCCCCAGCATGGTGAGTATCGTCCGCAGCTTACTCGCGAGCATGCAGTGGAGGGCATGACGAAGAGGTGCCGTAAAGTCCACAGTGGCGCTCCTTTGCGCAGTCCACGGATGCCGGCGACTTCAGCTCACAGCATGTGGAGGTGTTCGACTATCATTGCGACTTCCTTGACCGTGTATCTTTCACTCGAGGCCACAAAATCGGTCCTGGTCAACATATGACCCTCAAAGAGGTTCAATGGCAAAGTTATGACTACCGGTCGAAGTCTGAAAACCGAATTACTCTTATCTCGCTGACCCCGACAGATGGATCGTTCAGGTGTGTTAACTTGGCGAAGATGAACCACCGATCGGCTCGCAACTCGCATTGCTTCTCTTCGGTTCAGTCGGTGTAGAACAATTGGGTCGGACCGTCGACGAGGATTTTTCGCCGGTCCTGGGGATCGGGGGCCCAGTCAGAGAGCAGGTTGAGCACTTGCCCGGTGTCACGCTGCCCGTTCGGCAGGTGCGGCCAGTCCGAGCCCCACAACAGGCGATCCGGGCGGGTCGCGACCAGGGCCCGTCCGGTCTGCTCGACGGTGCTCATCGGTTGTCCTTGGCCAACCGGTACGGGCCGGACAACTTGATCCAGCCGCTGCCCTGGGCCAGCACGGCCAGTAGCCGTTCGAAGTCGTCAGGTCGTCGCCACCACGCTCAACCACAGCATCGGTAAGCTGCGCCCCGATACTGTTCGGATCAGCGGTGTAGGAGTTGAACAGGTCGACCAGCTGAGGGTTGCGGTAGCTCATTCGGCACACTCGCTGGACCGGCACATCACACAGTGCGCGGTAGACCAGTCATCGACACTCAGGGCATGAGAGGTCCTAGTCAACCTGCTCTGACCACCATCGGGCGCCACCGCAGCATCAGCGCCGTCGGAGGTGGCGAATTCCTCGACTGCCCCCAGACTGTCGTCCCGCCACCTAAAGGCGCACCCACCAATAGAGGAGAACTCAGCATCCTTCCTGCTGAGTGCTCGCGGGGTGTGAAGAAGCTGGTTGCGCTCCGCTCCCCACCGACGCAGCGACAAGTCGACGTCACGGTCCCCGCCGTCGATGTCAGCCGACCGACACGAAACATAGATGGCCACGTGTGATGCCGCGAGGAACGACGTTCCGTCCGGTTCGAACGGTTCGACGCCATACGCACCCGAGGTAGGGATGTGGCACCACTCCGTGAGATGCATCCGAGCACTCCGCCCTGACGAGCAAATGAAGATGAAGTCATTTTCATTTAGACAGAGGCGTCTGTCAAGACCTAACTGACCAAGTGGACAGCAAGAGCAAGACGGCGTGACTGTACTGACCAATCGGTCAGTACAGTCACCGCGGCGCCTCAAGACAGGGGCAGTACGAGTCTCTACGCGGGCCTAGGTCGAGCGGGCCGAGGAGTTTGCGAGCAACGTGGAGCTGGACCACGCGTACGTGACCCGTTCGAATGCCGATCCCCTGTTCACCGAGGCCCTCGCCGCGCTCGGCGTCGGCAGGCTGCACCCGCGACCTACACGCACGCTGAGGTCACTCGGGATGACTACGCCGAGATCACTGCGTTCCGCCACGTGGCTCGCATCGAGCGCTTCGTGCTCGAGCATCTGACCTAAGCCCCGACAGCCAAACACATCGTTCTCAGCCTGGTCTCGTCAAACTGACGGGCGGGATGAGCGATACATTCTTGACTGCCCGTCGTCAGGCACACGCTCGTACCCGACGCTCGGGGGATCGCGCCGTGATGTTCACCGACGGCCGCGCGGGCCCGACTTCCCAACTCAGGCCGTGTCGGAAATGTCAGGATTCAATGATTCGGACGAGGCGATCACAGATCTGACGGTCCCTCAATTTAACGTCAATCCAAGTCAAGGATCTGGGAGAACGCACTCACTAGCTCTACGTACTCGTTGTTCCCTTGAGTCGCTGAACGGAAGCCAACGAATCCATCCGGTCGAATTAGAACCGCGCCACTTCGCTCCAAGCCATAGCGACCGAGAAGCCTCGAGAGGCTCTCATCCTTCGATATCAGATCACGCCCCAGAATGAAACTCTTCAGAGCGATACCAATTTCATCCCGAACTCGGTTGGCCGCGACTTCCCAAGAGGATTTTTCCGGCCCTGCCAAGAGAATGAAGCCACCATAGTATAAATCGACCGTTGAGATTACGGCATCATGCAAGATCACCCATGAGTGCGGCACCCGCGCGCCAGGCCGCGCCGTGGGACGGTATTCTGCTACGCTCGATTCGACTATAGGTGAGCCGTCTGACACTACGGCCGCACTTTCATACTGGAATCCGAACTGCTGGCCGTGGTTCACCATCTGCGCTCTCTGCGCTTTGACGCCCTCGGCTATTACTGTTCGCACCCGCTCGCCTTCATCTGTTCCTTCTTCGACAGCCTCGAGGAACATCTTGTCTTGCACCAAGAACCCAGTTTTTTCCAACTCCCGGGTATTGTGCATCATCTGCTTGCCGTTGAAATCGGCCACCGGGAGGCGCTCAGCCTCGTACGAATCCAGCAGTCGGTCCCCTGCGCTCCATCGCAGCATCGCAGTGAGCTTCCATGCCAGATTCTGCACATCCTGTACACCACTGTTCATGCCGAAACCGCCGTGCGGGGGAAAGTGATGGGCCGCGTCACCGACCAGGAAGGCACGGCCGCGCCGCCAGGTGTCCGCGACTGCTAGCTCATGCTTCCAAGACCACGTCGTGTCGATCCTGACAGGGATGTCTTCGCCGATCCCCTGCCTGACTTCCCACTCGCATCGCTCAGGGGTAACGATACTGGGGTCGATCCCGGGCGGGATATCAAAGTTGTACCGCCAACTAGTTGGACTGCTTCTAATAAATGCGCCCTGAGTGTCCTTATTGACAACCCATATGACTGGAATATTGCGATCACTGAGGTACGGATCCAGATCGGCTTCGAACTGGACGTTGAAAGCCGTCCCGAGGGACTCCTGGCCGTGCTCTCCGATGTCCAGGGCGCGCCGAACGATGCTTCGGGCCCCATCGGCACCGATTACATACTGCGCGCTGACTGTATGTCTCGCGCCCGCGGTATCGACAAAATCAACAGTTACGGAGTCGTCGCCAACACTCAGGTCAATGACTGTTGAGCCGAGGTTAATTGTTACGTTATCGAACTCACCAGCCGCCGTGGCCAGCAACGGCTCGAGCATATATTGGTTTGCGTTCGACAGACGTTCGGGCGACAGTGAATCCAGCAGGCGGTCGTCCGCTTCAGTCTCACCCACAGATATTTCACCGAGCGTGGCACCATTCAGTCGCGTCCTCCACTGGATGACAGGTCGCGCCGGCATGCCCGCCGTTAGCGCCCGGACTGGTGCGGCCAATCCCCATTCTCGAAAGATCTCCATGGTCCATGGGTGAACACCTCCAGCCTTCGGATAGCGAGAATACTCTTGGCGTCTCTCCAGCAGTAGGCACCGGATTCCGGCACGACCGAGAGCGAGGGCGCCGCTCAAGCCAACAGGCCCCGCTCCGATTATCAATACCTCAGGTTCGCCACTCATCACTGCGCCCCTCGTCGACTCGGACTATCGCAGGCAAGTCAGGCCAACCCTCAGGCTTGGCACACTGCTGCCTCGATACCGAGTAATTGATTCCGGTCCGCTCAAATCTTCGAGCTACATGTGGTGTGCGCTGTCGCGAGCCGGCTCACGTTCCGCGAGGTGCACGGCAGCTCCTGACCCATCACCAATGAAGATGAACTCATCTTCATTGGCGCGGAAGGACATGTCAAGCCCTACTCCGGGGCGGGAGAGCCAACGACGAGGGATCGTCCCCAGTCAGTCGGGCGGCGCGGCTCCCAGCAGACCCGCCGTGAGCAGACCGGTGAGAGCCTCGATCGCGTCCGTATCGACCGAGGCCTCCATGCCGCCCGCGCTCCCCCCGCTCGCTAAGCCGTTCGCGCGCCGGTCGACCCGCCCGATCAAGTCGAAGGCAAAGGACTCCAACAGACAGATAATGCTCAGCGCCGTCAGCCGGGCAGGGCCCGGATACTTCAGGTCCTCCAAGTGCCCGGCCCACGCCCGCACCTGCCATTCCCGCAGATCATCGTGGATCGCCCGGAGCCGCTCACTGAGCATTGCCACCTGAAACAGGCCCGACATCTCGGGCAGGTGCTCGCGATAACCGCGCCAGTAGGCTTCAACATGAGCGCGTACATCAGCGCGGGTACTCAGCGTGTGGTCCTGCCCCATCCTACCGACCACCTGCTCGTGCACCTTTGTCGCGAAATCATCGATCAAGGCCGACATCAACGCTTCCTTGTCGGTGAAATGGCGATAGAACGATCCCGCCGCACGTCCGGCTTCAGAAGTGATGTCCGTGATCTTGATGTCGGCATACGGCTTGCGCAATAACAACCGGCGTGCCGCGGCCTTCAGCTCAGCCTCGGTGCGTTGCGACCTGGTCATCACCACACGACCGTACCTGGCACACGCCAGGCCCGCCGCCAACTGGTCACAGCGGCGGGGAGCCGACATCGCCCCCGAGGTCCCCACCTACGATGGAGGATCCGTCAACGGGGATACCGGTCACTCCACGAGCCGAACGACACCGGCCACCATACGCAGGGCAAACCTCACCTCAGTCCCGAGTAGAACGGCGTCCCGCCTAGTCGGGGCCGTAGCCGGCCAGCAGCGCGCGAATCGAGTCCGTGAGGTAGCTCTGAAAGAGCTCGGCGGGCAGGCTCGCCAGTACTCCAGTAGGGACGATGTAGCGCTGAAAGGTCACGCCCAGCAGGAGCGATGCAAGGAAGGGCGCCATCTGCTCGGCGGCCCGGTGGCCGAGTATCTGCCGATATACGTCAGTGGAGCTGCGTTGCATCTCCTCCAACAGTTGGGCCGCCGCGAGGTCACCGACCGCGGCGCTGCGCACCACGGCGAGCAACGGAGCGATATCGGACTGCTCCATCCGCTCCACGTAGCCGGCGGCCAGGCGCTCCGGCAACGTTTCCAATGGGCCCTGTGCCACCTCACCCAGGTCGCCGGCCCCCGGTATCGCGGCCAGGAACAGCTGCTCCTTGCTACCGAAATGGCGGAGGACCAGACCGTGAGTGACCTCGGCACGGCGCGCAATTTCCCTGAGTGTGGCCTTCTGGTACCCCCATTGAGCAAACGTGGCAGCCGCGGCGGCCAGGATCGCTTCCCGGTTGAGCTTGGGATTACGCCGATGCCGGCGGCCGGCCCTGGGGTCGAACCGTGGGGCAGCCTCGGGCATGGGCACGACCCTAGCCGTCGCGCTGTCCTCGACAAAGCCGCCGCGCGAAGAGCTTCGAACGGGTGCCTTCTGTTGCCAGGTGACCGGCCGGCGGAGCACGCCGCCCGATCCGATTGCATTCGATTTCAAGGAGCTGCCTGCCACCACACTTGTCACGGATGCTCACCACAATTATGACTCACGCACGGCTGCCTCCCAGAATTCGCTAGGCCTTCTCCTACGGCACTACTGCTCGTCGTTAACGATCAGTGATCTAGCAGGTCGACGACAAGTCAGGCAAGAAAGGCTCCTACTGCCCGACCGCAGCGCCGGGGCCGGGCAGTAGGAAAGATGATCGCCACCTCGACGCCCGCGCCCAGCCAGGTCACACCAAGAAACATCGCTGATCGAACGCGGGGAACTAGCGGGAATCTGCGTGGTGAAGGGGTCAAACCAAGCGGCGCGGCGCTTGACCGCTCTCGATAATCGCTCTCCCCCGCAGGACCGGGTGCCACACCGGGAGAGACGGTCGATTGCAGCCACGAAATTCACCCGCGCCGGCGTTCGAGAAACCTCGCGGCACGATGACCAGGGCCCGCATTGATCTTCGCAATCACAATCCTTGATGGGCAGTAACTGTAGAACACAAGCTTCTCAATGTCCAGTTGGTCAGCAACCCTTCGTCGAGGTTGGACCACGGGTACAACATCCGCGACAAGCCGTACCAGAAACTGAACCGAACGCCTCCCTGGGAGCGATGTACGGACGTTGACAGTAGAGACGAGCACCCGGTCCCTCCGCGCGGGGTCAACCGAGGCTGACGACCACCCGGAATGCCCCTGACTCACGACAACAACTCCACGGCTCAGCCGAAGGCGGAACCGAGGACTCACGGACGCGCTACCTGCCAGTCGCCAGGGCCCGCGCCGGAGAGTTTGCTCGGCGAGATCCGCGCGACGTCCGGCCGGCGACGACCGAACCGCCCGGCACCAGCAGCACACCAGCAACTCATCACCTGAACTTGCTGACCACCTGGACATTTAAAGACCGCCGCTCTACTGTTGCTAACCGTACGGTCATTAAGGATGCCGCCGTGGCTCATCGAGAGCCAGGTGAAGCCCGCCTCACCTGGTCAGGCATCCAGCGGATCAAGGAGGATACGCAATGGACAGTGCGGACCTGGGTCACGCTCATGTCACCGGCTCCATGCTGGTGCCCCCCTTCCTCACCGACGCACGCGCGGCGCTACGCGCCGGCAGGTTAACGCCAGCTCAGTACAAGCAGGTCGAGGACCGCGCGGTTGACACCGCCATCGCACTGCAGGAAGGCCTGGGGTTCGGCCTGATCAACGACGGTGAGCTGCGCCGCGAGGCCTGGACAGAAGGCCTGCTGTCCTCGGTCTCGGGCGTATCGACGATGAACGACGCAGGAACATGGAAGAACACCGACGACGAATCCCCGGTGGAGTATCCACAACCAGTGGTCGTGGACAAGATCCGCCGGATAGGTTCTCGAGCCACCGAAGAGTTCACCTACGCGCGCGCCCGGGCCCACGCCGAGGTCAAGGTCACTATTCCCAGCCCGACCATCGCCGTCGGGATGTGGTCGCCCCAGCACACCGCGGACGTCTACCCCGACTTCTTCGACCTCGTCGGCGACTTTGCCGCCGCGGTCAGGTCTGAGATCGAGGAGCTCGCCAGACTGGGCTGCCGACACATCCAGATCGACGCACCTGACCTGAGCTTCCTGGCCGACCCAGCCGCCCAGGAGATGCTGGCCAAGAAGGGAATACCGGTTCAGCGAGTCGCCGCTGAAAGCATCGAAATCATCGACAACTTGGCTACCGTGCCCGGAGTTCAATTCAGCGTGCACATCTGCCGAGGCAACCACCCCGATGCATGGGTTGCCCGAGGCGGCTACGACGAAATCGTCAAACAAGTCATCCGCCGAGCACCCCACATCGACCGCTTCCTGCTCGAATACACCAGCCCCGGCGTCGGAACTTTCGAACCCCTGGCGAAAGCCCCCACCGATAAGCAGATCGTCCTCGGCCTAGTCGCTTCAAAATCCCGCGACGTGGAACCCCAGGAACTGCTGGAACAGCGAATCCGAGACGCCGCACAATACTTCCCACTCGAACAACTCGGGCTCAGCAGCAGCTGCGGATTTGAGAATAACGTCTGCACAGCCGCCGACCAGCAAGCCAAACTCACTCGTATCGCTACCGTCGCCCACTCCGTATGGAACTGACCAACCCGCGAACTTCAGACCACCGTCACGCATGCTCGCACCAGCAGGCCACGGTCTCCGGCCGGAACACGAGCGCCCCGACCAGGGCCGACATCTCCGTTAGCTCGAAGTCTCCTAGCCGGGGCGCAAGTCCCAATACCCTCGCCCCATCCCGAGTTGGACTCACTCACACTCGAGGCATCAACCGTGCAGAGCACCTTCGAACGACAACGGCATCCAGGAGAACCACCTCCCGAGATGGATGCACAGCATCATGAGGTCGACGACTCCGCCGACAACGATGCAAGCGGGCTGTACCACCGCCGCAGGCTGAGACACCGGGGAAACACGGTCACCTCCGCGATCTTCGAGGCGACCTTGGCCGAGCTCGCTGAGGTCGGCTACTCCGAGCTGTCCACGGCGCGGGTGGCCAGCCGGGCCAAGGTCAGCAAGGCCTCCCTCTACCGCCGCTGGCCCAACCGCGCCGCCCTGGTCGTGGACGCGATGCACCACGCCCGCCTCCACCACGTCGAACCGCCGGACACCGGCAGCGTCAGAGAGGACCTGCTCGGCTACCTGCGCGCCATCGCCGACCTGCTCGACGGCGCCGACGGAGAAACCACCCGCGCCCTGATGGTGCAGTCCGTGCGCGACCCCGAACTGATGAACGTAGTGCGCAGCCGGTTCATCGACCCCGGCATCGCCACGGTGCTGGACGTACTGCGCCGAGGCGCCGTACGCGGCGAGGTCCGGCCTAACGCGCTCACCCACCGCATCGCCAGCGTCGGCCCCGGGCTACTTCGCCAGCAGTACATGTTCTACGGCGCACCGATCCCCGGCGAGGTGGTCCGTGAACTGGTCGACAACGTTCTCATGCCCCTCATCGCCACCTGATCCACGTCGCTTGGACGTGACCCGAGGCCAACTCCTGGACAACGAAGACGGAAGGGCGGACTCCCTGTGGACATCTTCCGCGCAGCCACGACGGGCACTTTGACGGCTGAGACCCCGGCCTACCCCATGCCCCGCGCCTCAGGCTGCCCTCTCGACCCGCCTCCAGCGCTGCGCGAGCTACTGAACCACGCCCCGATCACCCGGGTCCGAATCTGGGACGGGACCTCGCCATGGCTGATCACCCGGTTCGAAGATCAGCGAACCCTGCTCGCTGACCCCCGGATCAGCGCGGACTCGACAAACCCCAACTATCCGAGCGAGTCGGCCACGCTAGCGGCCACGAACCAGTTCCCGGCGACGGTCACCCCCGACGGTGAGATCAAGCCCGCCGAGCCCATCGCGTTCATCACCATGGACGATCCCGAGCACGCCAGACAGCGCCGGATGATCAGTGGAGCATTCGCGATCAAGCGGGTTCAAGCGATGCGCCCGGCGATCCAGAAGATCGTCGACGACCTGATCGACACCATGCTGTCCGGACCGAAGCCGGTCGACCTGGTGCAGGCCTTCGCCCTCCCGGTCCCCTCCCTGGTGATCTGCGAACTGCTCGGGGTCCCGTACGAGGACCACCATTTCTTCCAGGTCCGCAGCAGTCTGCTGCCCAAGCGCACGACTCCGGCCGAACTTGCAGTGCAGACCCTCCTCGAGCTGGACGACTACCTGAGTCATCTGATCGCGCGGAAACGGACGGAGCCTGCGGACGACCTACTGACCGCGCTAGCCGAACGAGTCGCCACGGGGGAGCTGAGCCAACTCCAAGCCACAAACATGGGCCTGATGCTGCTGTTCGGCGGACATGAGACCACAGCCAACATGATCGCGCTCGGCACCATGGCCCTACTGCAACACCCCGAACAGATGGCGCGGGTCCGCGAGACCGAGGACGCCAAGCTCATCGCCTCGACGGTTGAGGAACTGCTGCGCTATCTGACCATTCCGCAGATCGGGCGGCGTCGGGTGGCGCTCGAGGACATAGCGATCGGTGGGGTGACGATCCGCGCCGGCGAAAGCGTCATCTGCCCCCTCGACATCGGCAACCGGGACCCGGAGATTTTCCCCAACCCGGACCAGCTCGATATCGACCGCAACCCCCGCAAGCACATCGCCTTCGGGTTCGGTGTGCACCAGTGCCTTGGCCAGCCGCTGGCCCGACTCGAACTGGAAATCGTCTACAGCACGCTCTACCGACGCATACCCACGCTGCGGCTGGCGACCGACATCGAGCAAATCCCGTTCAAGAACGGAGCGGTCGTCTACGGCGTGGACGAACTGCCTATCACCTGGTGAGACAAGCCGAGCGGAGAGATATGAAGATCGTCATCGAGACCGAGAAGTGCGTCGCCGCCGGCCAATGTGTGCTGTCCGCACCCGATGTCTTCGACCAGTACGAGGAAGACGGCACGGTCATTCTCCTCACCGAGCACCCGTCCAGCGAGCTGACCGACGATGTCGAGGAGGCCGCCGCATTGTGCCCGGGGCGGGCCATCCGACTGGAGAAGTAGAGCCTGATCGCGACCATCCACCACGGGACGCGGGGCCTGAGCAACGGACCGAGACGGTCACCTTCGCCAGGACGTATACGTGCTTGGTGTCCGCTCGCTCAGGCTCACCCGCTGAAGGTTAACGGAGATCGTCCTACCCGCGATCTCACCCGGTCACAGACCTACCGTGGACTCGCACCGCCTTGATCTGGAGAGCCGGCACGGTTCACGGCGTGATCGCTGCTCTGTTCCTCGGGATCTCGTCACGAACGATCTCGCCGTCGCGCAGCGTGATCACTCTCTTGGCAAAGCTAGCGACTTCGTCCTCGTGCGTTATGAGAATCACAGTTCGGCCAGAGTCATTCAGTTCGATCAGCAACTTCATGATCTCAACGGTGGACGTCGAGTCCAGGTTTCCAGTCGGCTCGTCAGCCAGGATCATCACCGGGTCAGTAACAATGGCCCTCGCAATGGCGACACGCTGTTGCTGGCCGCCGGAAAGCTCATTTGGCATATGCTTGACCCGGCCGCCAAGGCCGACTCTTTCCAATGCCTCGACCGCCTTGTCACGGCGGCCACCCATTCCTGCGTAGACCATCGGCAACTCGACGTTGCGGACCGCGCTGGTCCTCGGGATTAGATTGAACGACTGGAACACAAAGCCGATTTTCCGGTTGCGGATCTCGGCCAACGCGTTGTCACTGAGGCCACCTACGTCGTTCCCGTCCAACCGGTAGGCACCATCTGTTGGAACATCGAGGCAGCCGAGGATATTCATCATGGTGCTCTTGCCCGAACCGGACGGCCCCATCATCGCGACCAGATCACCACTGTCAATTTTCAGGCTGACGTTATTCAGTGCACGAAGCTCGATATCGCCCATCCGATAGATCTTGGAAACACCGTCGAGCTCGATCATTTTTCCTCCGATCACGCCAGGTTTGCCATCTCCCCCCTCCACGCGCAGATCGCCGCATGGCGTAAACAATTGCCACGCCATTCGACCCGCGACGGTACTCGTAGACCTTTCTCCGATGGTATAGATGAATGAGCGAAGAGTTTCAAGACGGTCAGATTGTGGGTAGGTCCGCACGCCGCAGCCATGATGGCCGCCCACCGCGCCACGGGATCGCGCAATCACTCCCATTGCTCCTCCCGGACGGCGGCACCCCGTGGGCAATGACGCGTCCGGCGCCATGCCTACTAATGTACGCCTGGACATTAGCTAACGGAAGGGCAGCTTTCGGCTGCGGTCCCTCCCGCGCCCGCGGTCTGGGACCACGGCAATACGGGGTTCGCGGGGTTAGCTAGCCCGACGACAAGACGGGGTTCAAGCTCGACGCATCAGTTGATACCGGCTCAGCAGGTTCGCGACCTGTCGCTCGCTAGATCGACCACCGGGATTGTTGACCAAGGCACAGTACAGGCTCAAGATCCACCGTTTTGACGCAAAGTCACTTTACGTCAAAGCGCAGTGTTCGGGACTTGAGCACTGTGATGCCGTCATGTGCGAAACCGGTCCAGCAGCGGCGGACCCGCGTCGCCAGTTCGGCATCGATGGCGCGAGTTGGCCCGAGCATGGGCGCATCTGCCCAGTCGGCCGGTACGCCGAACAGGTTCGGCAGGTCGATGCAATGGCAGGCACCGAACGGCGCATCCTCCGGAGCCCAGTCGAATCGATAGGTGGCCACTTGCCCGCCATGTCGCGCCCAGTCATCAGCCAGCCTCCGCGCGGGGCGGCCAAATATCTTCCTAGTCGCGGCTCCCGTGATGATCCGCAGAATGATCTTCCCGAGTACCCCGAGCCGACCGAGGGAATGGGAGGCCGGCCTCATGGCTACGAACGGCGCCGCATCGTTCTTGGTGTACCCAATCAGAAGCTCGATTCTGGGCGCGATCTCCGCGATCCGCGCTGGCACTGCCGCCGCGTCCGGCAGCGGTGCGCGACCGAGGATCGGCGCAAACGGCAGGCCGCTGACTGCGCCGAAGGATGCAGCGGCATGGATGGCGGCGGCCTGAGCCGACAATATCCGCTCGACGCTAGCCGTGCGCGGTGTCCGCCCGAGGGCATCGGTGACCACACTCCGCTGGGATGCGGTCATCATTTCCCGTCCGTCGCGCACAGCGAGCGGAGCGCTCTGCATGATGGCCCGCTGGAACAGGCCCTCGGTCTCCGTACACAGCATCAAGGACAGGACCGAATCGCCACCGGCCGATTGACCGAAGATAGTGACCCTGCCGGGTGCACCGCCGAACTTCGCGATGTTGTCCCGGACCCAACGCAGCGCCAGGATCTGGTCGCGCAAGCCCAGGTTGTCCTCGTCGATTCCGTCCGGTGTCAGATAACCGAAGATCCCCAACCGATAGCTGACGTTGACCACCACGACGTGCCCCTCGCGCGCCAGGACGTCAGTGTCGTACTTGACCGCCTCGCCACTACCGGTCATGTACGCGCCGCCATGGAACCAGACCATGACCGGTAGGCCGTCCGCATCGGCGGGCGCAGCCACGCTGAGTACCAGGCAGTCTTCATCGAACGCCAGCTCGTCGACAACTGGGCCGTTGACCATGTCCAGCCGCGATGGCAACTGCGGGCAAGCCGGCCCCCGGCGGGTGCCATCGGCGAGTTCTTGCCCCGGACATGCTGGTTCAGCGGGTGCGAACCGCCGGGCTGTCCCATACCGCACGCCGCGCGCACGGATCAGTCCGGCGGCCTCGACAACCTTGATGCCCTGCACGGTCCGCTCGGTCACAACCACCACCCCATGAGGCGCGGCAGGCCCAGGCTGAGCGGCGACAGTCCTATCGCTGACTCTCGAATGTTGGTGGTCATCGGCGGCTCGTCGCAACCGATCGCGCACTGCCGAGGCCACGGGGCGTGAGCGATCGCTGGCGCCTGGAGCGAGGACGAGCCTCCACCGAGTGCCCCCCGCTATGCCGACTGCCCATGAGACTAACCTACACACGAGAGTGCATCTTATCCAGAGGCTGTGATGACTCTCCTTGACCAGCATGCTGCGCCGGCGGCCGCACCCGACCCATGAGGGCTTCCTCGTCACGCGGCCACCGGGTTCGCGCGACGCGAATGAACGACAGTGGATCGAGCTAGTTACTGGCGGTGTGCTCGTACGCCAGGCAGGAGATGCCGTGGGCGACCCATTCACGCCCTACCCATTCCGGGTGCGCCGCGAACATCAGGCGTTCGACCTCCGCCACAACCTCGTCTTCGGGAATCCCGCCAGAGAGTCGCGTCCACACCTCTTCGCGCAATGTCCGGAGGTAGGTGTGTACATCGGTAAGCAACGAGCGATTGCCGACCTCACCGTGGCCGGGAATGACGAGCTCGGGTTCTTGGTCAAGCAGGTGCTCGATCACCTGCTGCCACCGCACACCTGACACGTCGACGTCATTCGGCGGGAACCACGGGAAGATCGCGAACTGGCGCGCTTCGACCAGATCCCCGGTGAACAGAGCGCCGACATCGGGCACGGTCACGACCTGGTCGCCCAGCGTGTGCGCTTGTCCGGTCGCCCTGAGCTGGACCACTCGGCCACCGAGATCAAGGTCGTAGCTGGAGCGGTAGACGACGTCGGGCTTCACGAATTCGACATCGGTCAACTCCCGTGCAACGGCCTCGCCCATATCCCGGAAGAACGACAAGTACGCCTGCCCTTTTGTGGTGAGGTCGCGTGCCTGGTCCTGGTTCATCAGGACGGTTGAGGCCTCGGCGAACACCTCAGCCCCGAAGGCATGCTCGGGGTGGAAGTGAGTCGTGGTTAGATAAAGTCGCCGGCCTCTGGCGAACTCCAGCGCGGCGTCGAGCACCTTCCTGGCGTTATTGCGCCCCATTCCGGTGTCGACAACCAAGACCGAATGAGAGCCACCGATCAGCCCGATGTTCGGCACCAAGGGCGTGCCTCGGTCGGGGATCACCAAGAGGTCCGATGCAATGTCGTAGACGTCCTCCGTCACGACGATGGGGGCGGGCGAAGCAGTATCAGCCATCTGTGAACTCTCCTGACTCTCGCCGGGCGCGACTTGACTCATAGGGCTGCGACATCGCGACGCACGTCGTGTTCCCAGATCGCCTGTCGGAGCCCGAAGCGCTGCCGGGTCGGGAGTACGGCGAGTTCGGCATCGCGACGTCGCTGCTCGGGGCCATCGGGTACGTGGTAGAAGTTGTTGGCGAGAGCGCCGGCACTCGACTGAACAGCGTGCGCACGATGCATCCGGACCCGTTCGTAGTGCTGCAATGCCGCCGGTATGTCGGCCGCGGCGGCATCGGCCAGGCAGGCGCCGAGCACCACGGCGTCCTCGATCGCCTGGGAGGCGCCCTGGCCTTGGTAGGGAACCATCGCGTGCGCGCTGTCGCCCACCAGGGTGGCTCGACCGAGGCTCCAGTGTTCAAGCGGCACTCGGGCGTAGAGCGGGGTAATCAGCACTGTGCCGAGCTGGCGGACCAAGGCGAGAGGGAGCGGATCCCAGCCCTCCAGGTGAGACAGCGCTTCGTCCCGCGTGGCCGAACCAGTCCAGCTCTCCTGCGCGGACTCGGACCGATCCACAGCGACGGCGACGCCGACGTGGCGTTGTTGGCCACTCCAGTAAGCCACTACCTGGGCACCGGGCCCCAGCCAGTACCTCTTCACCGGAGGGCCTGGAAGCAGTGCACGCGCCTGAGCGCCCTCTACGAGTCCGCGGAACGTCACAGATCCCGCGTAGACGGGGTCCTCGGCTCCGAACAGTTGCTCGCGGACCGTGGAACGAATCCCGTCAGCCCCGATCAACAGGTCGGCCCGGATACGTCCACCGTCGTCGAGAGTCACTTCCACGCCCCCAGGATCCTGGTGCAGCCTTGTGACCGCCCGACCCCAGAGAACCGCCTCATCCGGCAGGGCTGCCAGGAGAACGCGCATCAGGTCCGCCCTCAGCAAGTCCATCAACGGGGCACCAAAATGATCCTCCGCCGAAGCGCCCAGCGGCGTGCGGCAGAGCACCCGGTTGTCCTGCCATCGAACGAGCTCGATGGCTTCGGGCCGGCAGCCCACCTCGCGGACCCGGTTTAAGAGTTCAAGATCGGCCAGGAGCCGGGTCGAGTTCGGGCCAAGTTCGAGGGTGGCCCCGAGCGGTGCGTTCACCGGTGCGCGTTCGAGGACCTGCACTTGGACGCCGCGCCGCCGCAGCACCACAGCCGCAGTCAGACCACCGATCCCAGCTCCAACGATGAGTGCCGTCAGCGGACGGCTGGAGCGCGCTAGCACGGATGATCCTTCCCTCATCGGAAACCCGATGACACTGGTGAGGTGGGTGTTCTCACAGGACGGGACGCGGGCAGGCGGCTCGATGCCCGGATGAGAGAAGCGGCTTGCTCCTCCCTGTTCATGGTGAGGATTCGGTCCTCCAATCGTCTTTCACTTCGCGGGCGGGAGGAGGAGCGGGTGAAAGATCGACGGACGAGGGTGGGGGCGGAGTTAAGATCAAGCGAGCGCCGAACTCTCATCAGATCGGGGGAGCCTTGGTCGCCACCAGTCGGAGTGCGACGGGGAGTTCCGCGACAGCGATGCCCGAGTTGGAGATTGCGGTGCTCGGCCCGCTGCGGGTCACCCGAGTCGACGCGGAGCTTGTGGTGCCGCGCGGCCGGGCGGCCACAGCAGGCAGCAAGCGCGCGCCGGTGACATAGGTAACGCGGTGACCGCGGGCGACAAGCTCCTCCACCAGGGGCAGCGTGGGATTGACGTGGCCGTGTCCAGGTGTGACCACGAAGACGAGGTGTTTGCTCATGTCCCGCTCAGACCTCCAACCGGGAAACCCTTAACGCATGACTCGATCTGGCATATATTGCCTTGCACAACAAAGCCGCCAGCGTCGTCAGGCTTTACCGGCTCATTGACCCTATCCGTGCGAATGCGCCACGGTCTCGTCGTATTTCGCTATCGCTTCCACTAACAGGCGCGAGTCCATATACTCGCGCATCGACAGGAGTTTCCCTTCCCGCGCGCCGAAGATGACGCATACGCGCCCTTTAAAGCTGCCCGCCCCGCCGCCAAAGGATTGCTCCATTTCGAACTCGACAACCGAGAATCTCGAATCCTCGAGGGGGCGGATCTCCAGATCACGAATTTCGCGATAATCAATCCCGTGAAACGCTCGGTGATTGTGCCTCCTGAGACTTTCCTTGCCAACGATCTCCTCGGGTATACCAGGGAGATGCGTCGGATACTCGACGCGACAGTCCTCGTGCCATAAGTCCATATAACGATCAAAATCGATCTTTGCCAAAGCATCCAAGGCTTCCCGAACAAGGGAGTCGACCTCGTTGCTGTCGGACATGGGCATCTCGATAGCTCCGTTGCTGCTCGTCGTGAACGATCAACGATCTAGTCCGGCACAACTCAAAACTCAGGCATACCGAGGACTCCGAAGATCTCCCCATCGCGCGGCCGGATGCCGGCTCCTCCGGACCGTGGTTGGTGCTCAGCCCCCAACCTGTTGCGGGTACCGCCGTCCAAGTTCGATCGGCGACATGGTCGAGCCAGAAGACTCTTCCTGTCCGACCGTGGCGCTGGTTCCTGGACAGCGGGGAGCCGCGATCGCCACCTCTACGTCCGCACTCGGTCAAGTCGCATTAAGAAAGCATCGAGGTTCGACCGCGGGCCGTAGCGGGAGAACTTGCGCGGAACTCCATGCCGAGAGAGGCCGCCCAGGTGACGCGGCACCGCCCAATCTGATCAAGCGCTTTAGTCCCCCGCTGGATAGGGTCGCCACGCTCCGGCAGATGCCGACGATTCGGCCATGAGATTCGGCGGCGCCTGCGCCCGAGAAACCCCAGCGACGCGATGCCCAAGTCTGGATTGGATCTCATACACGACGTTCCTGATCACCCGCGCCCTGTTCGGGGCACGGCACGCACGTGGGCGCGAGATGAGGGACCTCCGCCTCGAGCCGGTGACATGTGCGTGGCCTAGGTGCAGGTTGTCTCATCGCGCATCCTCCTCGATCCGCCCGATGCCCGCCCAGGTGAGGCCGGGGTGACATGCCCCCACTCGGCAAGGCTTCGAGGGTCTAGATGGCCCCTCTTAATGACCGTTCGGATAGTAATGTTAGAGTGCGATGCCCTCAATGTCCAGTTGGTTAGCAACGTCTCAGACAACGTCGAACCACGAGCAGGACGTCCGCGAACGACAGTGCTCGACGTGCTATGAGTGTCGTCAAGGGTTTGGCCCCAGTCGTCGTCACTTGGGTTCCCACCAGCTGACCACACTCAGTACTGTGCCGATCTCGGCGCGGCTAGTCGACCAGGCTGTGGTCCAGCCAGTTGGCGTTGCCAGCCAGGATGTGGTGCTCAATCGGGGACATGGCAGGCCGATCGTTTCAACTCGTGAACGTCGGTGCGCGGATTGAGCTTCCAGGTCGTGTGCCTGCGCCTCGTGACGGTCATGTCGAGTGACTCCATCCGGAACTCAGTCTATTTTTCTCTGCTCGCGCGGCCAGGAAGCTGCCTCAGGGTGGTGTCTTGGGTGTCGAGCCAGAGCCGGTGTGCTCCGTCGGGAGTGATGGTCAGTCCGAGGCGTTCCCATCCGGGTTGGTCATGGCTGTGCCACTCGTGGTGTGCGTCCTCGACATTTGCCCAGAGGGCGTGGGTGCCGCCGTAGTTGACTTGTCGAGTGCCGTTGCTGTCCGCCGGCCCGATCTCGCAGTGGGAACCGTCGGCAGCGGTGAAGGCGTGGGTGTCGAGGCTCTGGCCGGAGCGGGAGTATCGGATGATCGGTACGCGGCCGGCTTGGGCGAGGAACCACGGCACGAGCGCGGTCCAGGGGTCGGGGTCGAGCCGGGTGCTGGTGTGCCCGGTCAGCTCGGGCGGTGGTCCTGGCAGTCGCGGGATCGGGGTGGCGGCGTCGCGGGCGCGGGCCGACATGAACCCGGCCCGTTTTGGCAGGAAACGGCCCTCCAACCGATCGGTGTAGCGGCGCAACAGCACGAGGTTGCCGGCGTGGAGTCCGATCTTGAGATCGGCGAGCAGTTGGCCGTGCTCGTCGAGTTGCTCTGCCCAGTCCCACGGGATCGCGGGCACTGAGCAGGTAGCGATGATGCGCTGATACGGGGCGTGGCCGGCCACGCCCCGTATCCCGTCGCCTGTGACCAGGATCGGGCTGTGACCAAGCTCGAGCAGGCGTGCGCGGGCCGTGTCCACGAGGTCGGCGCCGATATCGACCGAGACCACAACGGCCTCGTTGCTCGTCTCACCGCGGGCGTGGTGGCAAAGCAGGGCGGCGTTGTAGCCGGTCCCGGTGCCGATCTCCAAGACCCGGTGGCCGGGCTCGATATCGAGGGCGTCGAGCATGCGCAGCATCAGGGCGGGTTTGGTGGACGAGGACACCACAACCTGCCGACCGTGTTCGTCGGGCAGCAAGGCCGTGACCAGAGGCACGTCCGCATACACCGAATCGAGCCAGGTGGGGTCGTCGCTGTCGATGCTGGTCCATTGCCCGCCGCTGTTCTGGCGATAGAACCGGGGCACGAACAGGTGCCTCGGGGTGTTCCTGACCGCATCGGCCCAGTCGAGGTTGCGCAGCGCGAGCGCTTCACCGATTCTGCTGGCCAGCCCCGCCGCCCGAGGCCGCCATTCAACATCGACACCTCGGCCGGTCACGGTGTCCTTCCGGTGGTGAGCAGGTCCGCGAGTGCCCCAGTGATGGGTGCGTCGATGGCGTCTTCGATCCAGCCGTACTGGCCACCCGGGTTGCATTCCAGGAACACCCACTCGCCATCCGGGGTGATCACCATGTCGAAGGCCCCATATTCCAGGTCGAACTCCTTCAGATACTTCAGCAGCCCGCCGTGCACATCCGCGGGGAGTTTGGGGCGGGTGTACTTCAGGTCGCGGTAACTGTTGCGCCAATCGACATGGGTAGCGTCCGTGGTCGCGTGGATGCCGGCGACGAAAAATCGGTCTCCGACCACGGTCACGCGAGCCTCATACAGTTTCGGCACCCACTCCTGGAACTGATGGGCCGTGACACCCACACCGCGCAGGTCAGCAAGATCCTCATCGCCAAGGACATGGGTGAACGCGGTGCAACGCGCTCCTGATTCGACCACGGCGGGCGCAGCCAGAGCCTTGGCCACGGTGTGGCGTCCCGCCGCGAACCGACGAACACCTGCCTCACTATTGGTGATCAACGTGTCGGCGAGGGAGAGGCCGCAACGAGCCGCCACGGCGAGTTGAACAGGCTTGACAGCCGCATCGGCTTGTCGAGCTGGGTGGTTGACCCAGAGCGCCGGCAGTGAGCTCAAGACGCCGCCGAGGCCAATCTTGGCCTCGTTGCTTGCCCATTGCCGTTCCACTGAAGTCAGGTCCTCCGGGAAGCGGAACGCCGAGGGTGATCGGTACCAGACCGACCGGATGTCGCTCAGTGGCACTGTTCGGTCCCGGATCGTCAGGCTGCCGTCCCAGTGGTCACGACGAAACTGCGCGTCCAGGCTGACGTGTTCGGGAAACCACGCCGTATCAAACCGGACGACGCTCACCCGCCGGCGGGCGAGTTCACGGATCATCCGGTCGGCGGTGGCATCGCGCTCCGGGGCGAGTATTAGCACGGTCATCAGTCGTCGTTGTTCCAGTCCTCGGAGCTGGGCCCGTCCTCACCGTCGGTGGTCGACGTCGTTTCCGCGGAGGGATCACCACCGATCATGTCGATCAATGGCCGGCCAGCCGAATCCACCGCCAACTGACGCTCCAGGCAATACGACCACGCCGGCCCCACCTGGCCGGCATGCACCGGACGAGCCCGACGCAGACCCCACGGCCGCACCCCCGCGGCCGACGGCTCCTCGAGCGCCGAGGGCGTCCCCGTCGAACCGACCAGCGCAAACCGCGACGAGGTGGGAGCGAACGGGTCTGGTACCAGGGCCGTCGGACTTCCCGTTCGGACTACGCGACTTTCGTTGCCAAACGCGCGTTTCAAGGCAACTGGCCGTCGCGTCCGCGAACGCGCCGGTTCACCACCATGGATTCGCGCCACACCCGTCAGCCAACGAAGCCACTCTGGCCTGGACCTGCTGGCATCGCCGGCGATCTGATCGGTGGTCGGTGCCAGACATTCCGTGCACGGCGGACCCGGCGGAGTCGAGAGCGAACGCGGCGCGACGTCGTGACCACACCGCGCCCGGTAGATCCCCCGGCGAGTCTGGTGCCCGAGCGCAAAGGCAGCGTCCGTCACCGCGTGCTCGCGACCGTCCATGACACACGTCATCCAGTTGGTGGCCGCCGCGCCCGCCAGCACGGCCGGCTCGAGGAGAGCACCGGATCGCTGAAGCTTCCGGCGCGTCGCCATAATCTGCTTATTCACCCTTGACCTCCAGTGCCAGCAAAGCGGGAACAGCGATCCCGCCCGTGTCCAACCAGGTCAACGCTATGCTGATTCGGATCAATCAAAAACAGACCAGCGGTACGCGTTCTCACAGCTCAGCAGACAGATGAGGTTCATCTCGATGGGTCAATCCACCGAAACCCGGCATGCCAGTCAGGGTTGCGCCAAATCCTACGGTGGACTGTCGGGATTCACTTTCAAGGTCATTCGTGAGTCCACCGGTCTCACCCAAGTTCAGCTCGCGCACGAACATCAGGTTGATGTGGCAACCGTCCAAGGCTGGGAAAGCGGTCGCCGTCCACTCGCCGCCCTGCGAGTGCGTGACCTCGCTCGGCTGCGGGCGAGGCTGTTGTGCCATGGCGCGACCTCGGCAGCCATGCGTGTTTTGGATGACGCGATCGCCGCCGATCTTGTCGTCTCCGACGCCATCCAAGCTGGCGAGGAACTGATCGACCCACAGGTACATCTTCTCGGCAGCACGGCTCACCAGCGCAGGCTGACAACGTTGATCACGTGGCCGTTCACCGGGGACATGCCGGCCGAACTCGCCTCAATCGCCAATCCCGCACGTTCGCGCCGGGGACCTGTGCCGAGCCGCCCGCTGCTGGAGGCCGGCGGTCAATCCCGGTTCTTCGACCACCTCATCGTGACCGCGGACTCCACCCCCACCAAGGCTTCGCTGTTGCGGCGCCAAGCGATCTACCTCCTCGGATTCGACCCCCGTCCCAGCACCGTGGCGTGGCTGCGCGAGGAACAACTCAGCGCGATGCGCATGGCCGCACACGGAGACGACGTCGCATCCTGGGTGGCCGTGCGGTCCTCCGCGGTTGCCTTGGCGGCAGCGGGCGATCCGGAACCGCTCGAAGGATTCGTCCGAGGGGCCCTCACGACCGAACGCCAGGAACAGGCCAACCTGAACTACTGGGCCTATTGGGTCGGCGAGATCGACACCGTGCATGTCGACGACCAGTTCATGACCCGCGTCAACCCCCGGGACTGGACTGGGGCACGGTTGATGGCCCATCTGCTCGACAGGTTGGACCCAGCCAGCCCGCACGTGCAGCTCAACATCCACACACTCTGGGCGCTCCTGATGACCCACCCCAACCTGTTGGCACACCAGGTCACGCTCCGCGCTCGCATGATCGCACTCGCGGCGAACCTGATCGACCACAAACACCTCAGCCCGGCAACGCGACGCGAGCTCTCCGACGTCACATATGCAGCCAGGGCAGCTCAGCGATAGGTAGTGTCAGCAGCTGTGAACAGCCGACCGGAGGACTCCAGCGCCCGCGCCATCGCCAGCCTCGCGTTCGAACTTGGCCTGCTCAAGCGGGTACGTCGATCCGGCTGGTGGCAGATCGGCGTCAGCGACCCCGAGTCAGTTGCCGACCACAGCCTTCGAGTCGCCCAGCTGGCCACAGCCATCGCGGCAGAGGAAGGAGCCGATCCCGCCCGCGCCGCGCTCCTCGCCATCTGGCACGACTCCCAAGAAACCAGGACGGGCGACATCCCCCACACCGCACGCCCCTACCTCGACAAACCCGTACCAGCCAAGATCACCGCTGATCAAACCGCTCATCTGCCCGAACTCGCGGGCAAAACGATCAGAGCCGCGGTCGACGAGTACGAGGAACAGCGAACGCCCGAAGCGCGCTGCGCCAAAGACGCCGACAAACTCGAATGCCTCATCCAGGCGATCGAGTACCAGCAGGCCGGCCACACCAACGCACAAGGCTGGATCGACAACTCCCGAAAGGCCCTGACCACCCACACCGCACAACGAATCGCCGACGCCGCCCTCACCACCTCGGTACTCGCCTGGCGAGGACGCTGACCCGACTTCGCGGCGTTACGGCCACGGCGGTGCACGACGACGCGGCCCGCGTCATCGTCCGCACGGTTCACGGACTGGTAGCGCAACGATCCGCGGACAGCAATCGTGGGCGTCGCCAGGCCTCATCGACCAGCACACCCGCCCACCCCGCCGACACAAGCACGTGAGACGGTCCGCGTCGTCAGTTCTCCTGGTGGTAGGCGGCCACGACCTCGCTGGGGATGCGGCCTCGATCGTTGACCTTCATCCCCTTGCGCCGTGCCCACTCACGGATCGCCTGGTTC